>Ga0208904_1000556_pt1 | contig 29993 bp, 35 predicted proteins | sample AntAceMetag02UKB_FD_184774 | JGI IMG/M metagenome (GOLD analysis project Ga0208904, IMG submission 184774) | Saline lake microbial communities from Ace Lake, Antarctica - Antarctic Ace Lake Metagenome 02UKB (SPAdes) (version 2) | ecosystem: Environmental > Aquatic > Non-marine Saline and...
TGTGCCACATGTTCATGGTATATAAGATGGACGAAAGGTTGGAGTTGCTACAGATTGCTGAAGATAGGAATATGGGCTATACAAAATTCGTTGATTACGTTATTAATTATGCAATGTCATATAATAATGATATAGGTAGAGATAAGTATAAACTATCTATGGCTGACGCCAATACTCCGTATATAATAAATACGGATATAACTAAAGAAGTAGATACATTCGAAAAAGTAAAAGCTAAAAAATAATTATGAAGGAAGAAAATAATATGAAGTTAAAAACAAAAGGGATAAACGTATTGAGTTTATTCGACGGAATTTCTTGTGGCAGGGTTGCCATAGAAAGAGCCGGAATAAAAGTAAATAAATATTATGCTAGTGAAATAGATAAACATGCGGTTCAGATAGCCCAAAAAAATTATCCTGATACAATTCAAGTCGGAGATGTCTCAAATTTAATAGTTAAAGATAAAAATGATATTATTTCACAAGAATCTTTTATAAGAAGATTAAAGAGCAGAGAAAATCAAGGTCATTGTTTTATTAAGGGAGAAATAGATTTATTAATGGGTGGAAGTCCTTGCCAGGGATTTAGTTTTGCAGGTAAACAATTAAATTTTAAAGATGAACGATCACTTTTATTTTTTGAATTTGTGAGAATGTTGAAAGAATTAAAACCTAAATATTTTTTATTAGAAAATGTAAAAATGAAGCAAGAATTTCAAGATATTATTTCAGAACATTTGGGAGTAGAACCAATGGTTATAAATAGTAATTTAGTTTCTGCTCAAAACAGAGTTAGACTATATTGGACGAACATACCGAATATAAAACAACCAAAAGACAAGGGAATTTTAATTAAAGATATAATTTATGATAATAATTATAAAATATTTGAAGACAAAAGAATAAGCAGAACAAAAAAAAGGACAAAAAATTATATAAAATGGGACATAAGTGAAAAGGGTTATTTTTCACAACAAGATAGAGGTTATTATAAGCATGGGAAAATGTGTACAATACCTAAGGCTAATCCAAGCAATAAGTTAAATATATTAATTGATTATGAAAATGATATTTATAGAAGAATGCACCCAGTAGAAGCAGAGAGATGCCAAACATTACCAGATAATTTTACACAAGGCTTATCTGACGGAGTAAGAATATCTTTAATTGGAAATGGATGGACTGTCGATGTATTATACAATATATTCAAAAATATAAAATTATGAAGGAAGAAAAAAAATTAAAACCAGTGATTCTTTTTAATGGTAAATATAATTACAATGGAAAGAATGATTTTCAGCAAAGGATTTTACTTAAAGCATTACAGGTCACAACTGATCCGAATGAGTTAAGAAAATTAGCTGGATTAAAAACAGTAGCTGAAGTTTACAGGACGTTAGACAAGTTATCTATCAGAAAAGAATATCATGAAGCTTTGGCTAGGGCCGGGATAAGTCTTGACCTTGTAGTAGACGGAATAAAAGATATTTGTGTCAACGGGTCTTCTGACAAAGTGAAACTTAGTGGTTGGTTAGCATTGCTAAAAACTATTGGGCTTGATGAATATAAAGAGAATGCTGAAGGGGTTGGAGCTACTTGGGAAGAAATGGTCAGAGATGTAGCACAAGAAGAAATGGCTAGTGATAAAAAAGAAGATAATATAATAAAAGATTATGAAGTAAATGTGCCACCTACTCCTAAAGATGAAATAGAGATAGAAAAAGAAGAGAAGTCTGGTGGTGTTAGCTTATATGAAGATTAATAAAGAGTACATAAACAAATTAAGAGACCATAAATTTTATCTCGAAAATTTTTGCAAAATTAAGACCAAAGAGAAGGGATTGCAGCTGTTTAAACTAAAGGAAGCACAGAAACATTATTTTAATTGTTTGAGAAAATATACTAAGATAATAATTCTTAAAGCTCGACAATTAGGATTCTCGTCAGGAACGACTGGATTCTTTTATGTGGATACTATAACCCGTCCCGGTATTACATCAGCATTAGTTGGATATAATAGTGATATGGTTACTGAGTTATTAGATAAGGTGAAGACTTTATATCACACGACTCCGAAGGCCATGAGACCAACGATTCAATATGATTCTAAGTTTCAAATGAGTTTTCCGGAAATGCAATCCAAGATAATAGTTTTGCCTAATACTAGAGATGTGGGTCGTGGATATACGATTAATAATTGTCTAGCCGGAAACACTAAAATATTGATGCCTGGTGGATTTTATAAAGAAATAAAGGACTTGAAAATAGGAGATTTAGTACTAAACGGAAGCGGTGGACCAACAAAAGTAACCAATATATTAGAAAGGAAAAACGAAAAAAGAACGTTAAGGATAAAAATGTATGGTCATTATGATGATTTAGTTTTAACTGAAGACCATAAAGTATTATGCAGAGAAAAAGTATGCAAAGGAAAAACTTCAAATAATGAAGTTTGGGTTGAGTCAAAAAATATTAATCCTAAAGATTATATTGCTTTCCCATATTTTCAGTGTAGGAATAGATTTAAGAAGATAAAGATAAATGATTTTATAGAGCCTGGTAGAAAAAAGTTTTCCAACTATTGCCCAGAGGAAATAGATATTAATTATGAGTTTGGTTTATTCATTGGGTGGTACTTAGCTGAAGGTCACATTCCAGAAAAATGTAATAATATAATTTTTTGTATTAACCATAATAAAATAGACGAAGTATTAAAAGTAATTGAACCATTCAAAAAATATTTTGGTAAAATGAGAGTGAGAACAAAAAAAGATACTCTCAGCACAACAATATCATTAGAGGGGGCTAACTTTGCTCGTTTTATAAATTCTATTTTCGGAAGAACTACAGATAAGAATATTAATGATTGTGTCTGGTACTGGGGGTGGGATTTCTGCAAGGGATTATTATTCGGATTGTTTTCTAGTGATGGTTATTTCAAAAATAAATATTGTGTAATTTTAACGAATACTAATGAACAAATAATAAATCAAACTAAGAAATTGTTAGTTTCCTTAAGAATAGGATTAGCTACAATTAGAAGAAATGAATCATTCCGATATGGTGTGAAAGGGAAGGACAGATTTGATTTATATTTAGGTGGAAAAGGTAATTATAAATTCAGAAGACTGTTCGGTTTAAAATTACCAGTTTATAATAATGCTAGAGCTAAATGGAGAACTAAGAATCTCCCCAGTATAAACCAAGGCTTTGGATATTGGCTTAGGGGGAGATTTCATTACTGGGCGAAGGTGTATGAAGTTATGGAAGAGAAAGAAGTCGAAAAGGTTTATGACATTTCTGTGGATGATAAAAATCATTGTTTTACCACTGTTAATGGAGTTGTACATAATTGTCTAATCACAGAATTAAGTTCACCGGAATGGGGAGCAGACGCAGAGGAAAAATTTACTGGATTAAAAGAGGCGATCACTCCTAACGGAAGACTTGTAATAGAATCTTGTGTCACTGGAGATACGATTGTATTAACAGAAGATGGTCCTAAACACATGATTGATATTCACGATTGGGATAATAATCCACTTGGTTTTTCTACTGGGAAAAACATAAAGCTAGACGGTCACTATGGATTACAACCAACAAACACTTATTATAATAGTGGAATCAAGAGTGGATTTAGAATAAGAACTAGACGTGGTTATGAGATTGGAATGTCGTCGATACACAAGCTATTTGTATTAAGAGATGGAAAATTAGAATTTGTAAAAGCTAAAGATTTAAAGACAGGAGATTTGTTGGCGATTAAATACGGGCAAGAGTTATGGGGTAGCGATGATAAAGTTGATTGGACGCCGTCTAAGTATCCAGGATTCAATAAGCAGAACATTAAATTATTTAACCCTGAAGTAATTACTGAGGATTTAGCATATTTAATTGGAGTTATTCTAGGAGATGGTTATGTTAGTAAGAAGAGTGGTCAAACTGTTATTACAAACATTGATAAAGATTTGACTGACTTTCTTTTAAATAAACCGCTCGGATTAAAATTCTACCAAGGAAAGAGAACAAACCATTACCATTATTATTGTTCTAACCAGTCATTTATAGAATTCTTACAGGGGTATATTGGTTTTAAGGAAGGTGTAAAAGCTCCAAAGAAAGAAATCCCAAATATAGTATTAGGATGGAGCAGAAAAAATGTAGTTGCTTTTTTACAGGGATTATTTGACGCAGATGGATCTTGCAGAAAAGATAGAGGGAATGTTTCTTTTACAAGCACCAGCAAGCAGATTATAGATATAATGAGATTTTTGCTCCTAAACTTTGGAATAATAAGTAGAACTTATAGTTATAATGCAAAGCCAAGTAAAAAAGTAAAAGTATGGTCAAGCGGATATAGACTAGAATTAACTGTTGGTCAAAGTAAAAAATTTATTAAAGAGATAGGATTTAGAATAAGAAGAAAGCAACAAAATGTATTCCCAAGAAAAGATAGTTATGATTGCTTCAGTGAATTTATACCAGGGATAGGAAAGACAATAAAAAGTGGGATGAAGGAACTCGGATTAAAATATTCTGATATTAGTAGAGGGTTAAATAAAGGCTTATTTTCTAAGAGTGGCAATATCACATATAGGGTATTAAAAAAAATATTAGATAAATGCAGAAATAAAGATAGCTCTTTGTATAAAAATATAAACGAATTATACGAGTATAAATATTTATATGATGATATAGTAAAGATAGATGATATTGAAGAAAATGTTTATGACTTTACTGTTGATAACGGACATACTGTAGTAGGAAGTGGGTTTGTAGGACATAATACGCCGCGTGGAGTAGGAAATTTGTATCACCGTTTATGGATGACAGACAACGAATTCGTTAAATTGAAATATGGTTGGTGGTGGGAATATACAAGAGAACAGATGATGGCGAAGAGGAAAGCTCTAGGAGAAATGATGTGGGCTCAAGAGTATGGTTTAAGATTTTTGTCTTCTGGCCGAAATGTATTTGACATGGACGCTATAGAGAAAGCACGAAAATTTGTTTTGAATGTTGGTGAAGTAAATGAGCCAGTAGTAGAAGGACAGAAAATTTGTTTCGTTAAAAAAGATGGAGACTTGGTAGTATATCGCGAGCCAGAACCAGAAGGAATATATTGCGTTGGTGCAGATGTTTCTGAAGGAGTAGGCGGAGATTATTCTGTAGCTATAATTTGGGATAGAAAGACAGGAGAAGAAGTGGCAATGTATAGAGGTCAAATACATCCAGATAGATTTGGATCAGAATTAAATAAATGGGGAAGAAAATATAATAACGCTATGATGGTGGTGGAAGTTAATAATCACGGACTTACCACTTTAACTACTCTCAGAAATTTAATTTATCCTTCACTGTATATGCGTCCAGTTAAGATGGAAGCAATAAGTTCTGGATTCTCAGATAGGTTGGGCTGGAGGACTACTAAATTAACTAGGCCGCTATTACTTGATGACCTAGGACAACACTTAAGAGAAGGAAGTATTATTATACATAGTAAAAAATTATTAGATGAGATGTCGGTATTTATTTATGACAAAGACGGGAACATGATGCCTAGCGGCGGCTTCACAGACGATTGTATTTTCGCTGGTGGCATAGGATTACAAGCGTTTAAGCAACTTTGTGGTCAAATCCCAACGCAATTAGATCATACAAAATATCTTCCAAAAACGTTTGCATATTAAAGTATAAATAATTTTATGAAAACTTGTAAAGTAGATGATTGTAATCAAAAAATAGTATGTAATGGCTATTGTAATAGACATAGATTACAGATTGCAAAACATGGAAAAATTTTGCAATGGACAAGATTAGATAAAAATAGGATTATAAACTATAATGATTATTGTGAAATTTGTTTATATGATGTTAAAGGTAAAGAAATAAATAGAACTAAAATAGATAAAGATGATTTAGAAAAAATTAAAGGATATAAATGGTGTTTAAGAAAGGATAATGGTTGTGTTATAACAAAAATAAATAATAGGAAAATATCACTACATCAATTGATTTTAAGCAAGAAGGATAAATATGTTATTGTTCATAAAGATAAAAATAGTTTAAATAATAAAAAAGAGAATTTAGAATATATGAAAGGGAGTGGAGAGTGCCCATGGAAAAGTAAAATCAGGGTAGATTTTTTAGGTGAAAAACATCCAATGTATGGAAAACATCATTCTAAAGAATCGAAGATAAAAATGAGTGAAACACGCCAATATACTTCAGATAAAACAAGAAAAAAAATGAGTGATTCTAAAAAAGGTAATATAAATTCTTTAGGCCACAAACTTTCAGATGAAGCAAAAAAAATAATTAGTATGAAAAATAATGGTAGAAAACTTTCTAGAGAAACGTTGATTAATAGAAGAATAATTTCGGGTGGAGAAAAACATTGGGCTTGGAAAGGTGGAATAAGCAAATTAACAGAGATAATAAGAAAATGTTTTGTATATAAAGAATGGCGGTCTTTAATATATAAACGAGATAAGTTTACTTGTCAGAGTTGTGGATTACGTAATGGTTTAGGAAAAAAAATATATTTACATTCACATCATATCAAGATGTTTTCAAAAATTATTGAAGAAAATCACATCAAGACAATGGAAGATGCTATTGCTTGTGTAGAACTATGGGATATAAATAATGGAATTACACTTTGTAAAAAATGTCATAATTTATTCCATAAAATATATGGCAAAAAGAATAATAATAAAGAACAATTAAACGAATTTTTACAAAAACAAAATTTATTAATAAATATAGAAAATTTATTACCAGTAGAGCCCATCAGGCTGTCTCTATTAAAATAAAAAACTTATAAAAAAATATGGCAAATGGTAACGTAAAAATGTATAACGCGTCTGACTACGGAAAAAAAGAAGTAGAGATGATGCGGTTATATCCTCTTCAGCGAGATGATGCAAAAAACTACTTTACTAATTGTATTTTGCCACGTCTTAATCGGTCTTATAAATTATATATATCCGACAATACTGATAGGGCTAAACAAATTAAAAAATGGCAAGCTAATGTTTCAGTTCCTTATATTCATGGAGTAGTAGAAACATTGAAGCCAAGGATATTAGACGCTAGACCAGAATTTAATGTTCAAGGTAGGAATGTAGACGACCAAGCTAAGGCCAGTAAGATACAGGCTCTTTCTGACTTTACGTGGGAGATAGCTGGTGCTGATAATACAGCTGAGTCAGTAACTAGTTCTGCTTTGATTTATGGTATGGGCTACATGCAGGTCAGTTGGAAGAAGGATGTTAGGACCTCTAAATTTTTAAAAACAAAAGATATAGCTGGTAAAAAATATACTTGGGAGAAGGAAACGAAAACGTTCTATGACGCTCCTTATGTTGAGTGGGTAGATAACTTTAACCTGTGGTATGACTGGCATAATACAGAAGAAGAAAATAAACAATATTGGTTTAAGAGATTTATTTTGCCGGAGGAAGTTATTAAAAGGAGATATCCTATGGCAGATAAAAAGAGGCTAGATATAGCATTCGCTTCTTCAGGAGGAGATTTGACTGATTACGGATCGATAAGAACAGAATTGAAAGGGACACAAGAATCAATAACTAAAGGGGCTGACAAGAACGGAGGTTCTGGTGGGACTACTAGTAGTGATAAATATTCTAATAGTGATTTAAAAATGTATGAAGTCTTAGAATGGTTGAGACCGTTTGAAGATAAGTATGCTGTGATGGTTAATGATGTTCCAATTTTGAAAGGTGGTTCAATGCCTAACCCATATAACTTCAAAGCTTCATTCTTTATAGGAACTCCTTATCTAAAGATACCTGGTGAATATGAAGGGTATGGTTTACCAATGATATTAGAGAACTCTCAGATTATGTTGAATATGATAAAAAATCAGAGGCTAGATGCTACTACTTTGAGTATTCATAAAATGTGGATAGTAAATCCTTTGGCTAACATAAATAAGAATGAGCTAGTGATGAGACCTTTCGGAATTGTTTATTCTACTGACCCTAATGGAGCTAGAGAGGTGCAGATGGGAGATATCAAGGCTAGTGCTTACAAAGAAGACGAACTATTAAAAGCAGATATGAGACAGGCTTCTGGTGTTGACGATGCTTCTATGGGTGCAGGGGGGGGTGCTCAAAGTGCTACAGAAGTAAGACATCTACGAGAATCTACACTTGAGAGAGTTAGATTGTTTGTAAACCACCTAGGAGACTCATACGCGAAGATGCAGAGATATTGGATTTCTATGTGGCAACAATTTTATACTGAAGAAATAATTATAAGAATAACTGGTGATGACGGGGTTACTGAATTTCCCATTATTGAAGAAGATGATTTGATGGGCCAATATGATTTTAAGTCAACCGTTATTCCTTCTATCGCTGGGCAGAATGATATTAAGAAAAAACAGGATATGGACTTATTCCAATTACTTGTTGAGATGCCGTTTGTTGATCCTGAAAAATTAACGTCTAAAATGCTTCATGATTGGAGCTGGAATATTCAGTCTATCAAAAAGGAAGAGCAGGAAGCTCCTCCTATGGAAGGAATGATGCCTGGAGAAGAAGGTGCACCACCAGAAGGTATGCCGCCAGAGGGAGGTTCTCCAGCTGGAATAGAGAGAGCTATTACTAATGGACAAATCCCAGTAGGGGTTGCCAATGGTATAGCCGATTTGCTTTCTAAGCAGAGCGTAAATCCTATGGCCGAATTGTCTAAACCAGTTAATTTGGCCGGCAAGACTCCTCCGACTGTAGCCGGAGTTAAAGGGAAAGCTAATACAAGAGGGATGAACAGAAAAGTAGGGGGGAAGGTTAACACAAATGTGGCCCAAAAAGCTCCAAATACTCCAGACGCACAATTGGCAAACAGGGTGAATAATATACAAAAATAATTAAATAATATAAACATTATGAAGAAACAAAAAAATAAAACAAAAGTAGAAGAGCCGATAGAAGATAAGTCTATTCTATCTAAAGTACAGAAGGATAATTTGTTGCTTGATCTTTATTCATCTAAAGAGTGGGAAGCTTTAAAAATGTTGTCAGATGATGGTATAATACAGGCAGAACGTTCTTTGTTCAGCTTAGACCCATTTAAGAATCCTACTGAAACTGCCAGGGCACAAGGTATAAGAATAGGGCTTTATTCTCTCGAAACGTATATATTGAGCGTGATAGCAGAGAGGAAAGATAAGGAGGCCAAGCTTGATGATGGAGAGGAAAAAGACGATAGTGAGCCTATGTATTAGTTTCGTTTACGAACTTATGTTATAATAACTATTAATAATAAAACTATGGACAAATTAGAAGACAAAAAGAAGGAAATTTTAGTTGAAGCAATTAAAAATGTAAAATTGCAAGATGCTGGAGTTAAAGATAATGAGCTGGACGCTATATCAGACGCTCCTTCTAGACGTAGAGAAATACGTTATCCTTCTCTTTATTTAAACACAGACGAAGTACCTCAACTCAAAGGATATGAATATGGAGATAAGATAGTGTTGGTAGCAGAGTGCGAAATAACCGGGCATTCAGAAAATCAAAATAGACATAATGAGACAGAGAGCTTTGATATAAAAATGAAGAGGATTGGTTGTCACAAAAAAGGCGTTTAATAGTAAAACATTTTAGTTCTTTACAATCTGCAACTTATAACAAAAAACTATGATGAATAAGAACACGAAGAAGAAATTAGTTTGGAGACTAGGGAACTTACCCACAATCGAAGAGCTACGAGATTTAGTCGTACACGACATTCTCACAAAAGACGAAGCAAGAGAAATTTTATTTACAAACGAGGAAGTAGAGGATAGAGACACAAAAAGTTTGAAAGAAGAAATTAAATTTTTACGTTCGTTGGTAGAAAAATTATCAAATTTTACTAATACAAAAATATTCGAAACTATAAAAATAGTTGAAAAGCCATATTATGAGAAACCATGGTATGAACCGTATACAACATGGGGAGATTCTATTAACGCACCGTTTGCTGGTGCGTCTGGTTCCACTAATTGTTCTAGCACTTACATGATACCGGCATTCTCATCAATCAAAACATTTTAATATTAAACTAGTTGCAGATTGTAAAGAACTAAAAACAAAAAAAATGAGTCAAGAATATACAAATACAGCAAGGACGACAGCAGACTCTTCTAAGGAGGGTAGATTAAAGGTTGACGCCGTTGGTGGTAAAGCTAAAAAAAAGAAGAAACATTATTTGATGAGCGAAATAAAAAAGTATTACGCTAAATAAGCATTTAATTTTTAAAAATAATATTATGAAGGAAAAAACTAATTATGAAAATTTGAGCAAACAATCACAGCCGAAAAAAGTCTTAGAAGCTCTTAAAAAAGTTGAGGATATTAAGAATGGCAAACAAGAAGACACTAAGGAGGGTGTTGATTTGACAGCATTAGCTAAAAAGGTAGCACAGAAAAGAATGGAAGAAGAGAAAGTTGAAGAAGAATCACCAAAAGAATAAATTACTAGAGTATTTAATAAATAAATAATTATGAAGTCTTATGTCAGAACAAAAAACAAATGAGTCCGAGCAATCGGGTAGCTCAATTGACAACTACCTTGACGGTGGTTCAGTTGATCCCAATAAAGCTGGTGCAGAGGGGCAGTCAACTGAAAAAAATGAACCAGTAAAAAAAGATGAAAGTGAAATCGAAACAGTTCCGAAAGGACAATATACTGAGCTAGAAACAAAACTTGGTACTCAAGGAGAAGAGTTAGGTACATATCGAAAATTATTCGAGGATACCGCTCCTTTATTGGAGGCTCTTAACGATGACCCAGACCTAGCGAAAGCTATTCTAGAAGGGAAGATTAGTTCTCAACTTTTAGAAGATGTTGTTTCGGGTAAAGTAGAGAAGAAGGACGCTGAAGTCGTTACTAAAGCTCACGAAGAAGTTAAAAAGGAAGTTGGCGAAAAAAAGTACGAAGCTATGACACCAGAAGAAGTTAATAAACTTGTTACTGATAAAGCTTCTGAATTAGTCGGTGCGGTAGAGAAAAAATTCTCTAAAAATCTTAGCGATATGGAAAAGATGCAAAATTATCAGAAATCAATTTCTGATTTCATTGCTGAAACTCCAGATTTCCCTGAGTATGCAAAGCGTGTTGAAAATTTAATTGATTCAACTGGGCTTACTAATATCAAAGTTGCCTATGACGCTGTAAAGGGTCAAGCATTGCAAGAGAAATATAAAAATGAAGAGGCTAAAGCTGCCGCTGAAAATGCTAAAAATATAGCATCTAATGCGGGTGGTGGTGCTTCTCAATCTACTGCTAAGGTTATGGCAGGAGACATATTCGACAAGATGGTTGGTGGCCAAGGAAATGCCAACGTACTATAAACTTTTGAGTGGGTGATTACTCAGTGTTCATTAATAAATTAATAATACACATAATTATATGAGTACATATCCATATGTAGTAATGTGGATATAAAATTTCACTATATGCGGGAAACTGATGTTATTTTATGGGTAGGATATCATACGGAGAAATCTTGTGACGAACCCTAATAATCTCATAAATAATCACAATCCGCAGGTAAGACGCTCTCTAAAAATTCGGAAATTTGTAATGCATACAAGTAGGAATAGAATCTTTAAACGGTTCTAGAAAAAGTTCAGAAAATTTAACCTGACTATCTTTATTCATTCTAAGAATAAAATATTTATTTCTAGCAGTCGGAGTTATTATCACTTCTATTCTCCATTTATGCCAAAACCACCTTTTCATAGTTCTATGTTCGCCTAAAGAATATCGGTGTGTAGATATATACATTTGATGGCAAGATTTAGCTTTTTGATATTTATAGCATCCATCATCAAGAAACCATATAAGAATAGCTAACGGTTGTAATTGATTTAAAATATTCATTGTAACCCTTTTTCTTTTCTTACCCTTGTCTGTAATATAGAACAGTCCAAACATATCTGTAAATGCTTGATGTTGAATGCTTGTGTAATGATAAGCCGGTAGAGATTTGAATTCTTTACCATCATTAATTGAAGTTAATTTACCTTCACATTTATTCGGTTTATATTGGATTATAAAGGTAGAAAGTATATCTTTTTTCCATTCTAAGTATTGACATTGTTGCTCTCCATGGCACATCTTTAAACGACAATTACCGTTATACCTTTGGCTAATACTTGAATCTCCCATCATCCCACCGAGACAAACTTGCATTTGTTTATCTGTAAGAGGAATGTGTTTATTTTTCTTAGCTAAATCTCTGCTTGATTTCGTTTTCTTCCCAGTTTTGTTTCTGACTTTCCCCCAATATCCTTGCTGGCAAGGAACATTACAAAAGATTTTTTTCCACGAATTTTTACCTTCTGTCGGAATAGTTTTTCCACAGAATTTGCATGTTTTTTTCATATTATGTATTTAATTAATTATGAATATATAATATCATAAAACCAAAACAGCGTCAACCTCAACGACTCTACGTGAAACATTCTTTAGCGAGAATGATGATATAGTCTAATCCTAATGGAGACATTAGGTAGAGTAAAAAAACTCTTATAAAATATTGTTGATTACACAGAACCATCGCACGACCAGGGAGCAGTCGCATCTGCAGCTAGAGATACAGCAGTATCAGAAGCTGAAGGACGACTAATCGTTGACGCAGTGGATAAAGTTTTTCTATTAGAACCAACACAGAATCCGTTAACTACCTTGTTAACAAACGTTGGAAAAAATTCGATAGGACAAACTTATAAAGGTTCAAGCATATTAAAAGCGTCTACTACAAATCCTACCTTCAAATGGTTTAAATTGATCCTTGAACCATTTTAAAAAAATCTAACCAAATGCTGGAAACTCCTTAGAGCCAATAGCACCTAAACAGTGGTTTGAAAAAACGTGCTGCACAGGTTTAAAAAGATATTGGATTGGACAATCAGCAGAAAAGATTCCTAACTATTAAACATAATATATGGAAAATTCTCAGAGACTAGATAAGTTAAAGCCAAGAATGCCTTACAAGGCTGAAAAACTTGGAGTAATGGTTGGCATGTTATTAGGTGATGCTTCAATTGTAAAAAAGTATCCTAATAATATTGTTATCTGTCACACAAATAAAGTAAGAGATTATTTCGATTGGAAATGCAGAGTCCTTTCTTCACTAGGATATAGGAAGAATAAAACAAGACAAATGCACCCGATTGTAAAAGGAAAAGAATATTCTGCTAGTATAGTTGATTTTGTCGGCGATGATATAAACTGGTTTTATCGTCAAGCATACAATCAAGATACTGGAAAGAGAAAAGTCAATTATCTTCTGATAAGACATCTGAACCAATACGGATTAGCAGTATGGTTTATGGATGATGGTAATAATTGTCAACGTTCAGAAATGAAGAATGAAAGCTATTGCCTTAATACGCAAGCATACGGAGAAGACGAACAAAAAATGTTGATAAAAATACTAAAGAAGAGATTCGACTTAAATCCAGTCATACACAAAGATAAGAAATATTTTAAACTTTATTTTGGTGCAAAAGATAACAATGGCCTTAAATTACAAAATTTAATAAGTCCTTATATCCATCCGTCCATGGAATATAAGTTACGTTGGACGCCTAAAGTTTAGGTGATGATAGAGTCCGTCTTTATAGGAAACTATAGAGGTAAAATAGCTAATATTAGCTATAAACAGAGGATTTTTACGGTGGACGATACGCAAAAATTTCTGCAGTGACAGGAACGACAGCAGCTGCTACTTTAACAGTAACTGGTGCTGGTTCTAGTTCTGCTTACATTTTCACAGTTGGTGATGTTGTAAGAAATTATAGAACTGGAGAAAACTTTTTAGTTGCTACTATCGGTTCAGCTACCACAATCACACTAGCAGCTGCTGGTCGTGCATTTGGTACAACCGCTGCTGCAACTATGTTAGCACAAGACGCATTATACATTATCGGTAATGCTTCTGAGGAAAATGCAAGTGCAAGAAATATTAATACAACTCGTTCTACTGAAGAATCTAACTATACACAGATTTTCAAAACGACAATTGGTGTTTCTGAAACTGAGAAAAATTCTGCTCTTTACGGAGAAGCAGACTTACCTTACCAGAGGAAAAAGAAAGCACTAGAGCATGCTCTAGATATCGAAAGAGCATTTTGGTTCGGTGAGAAAAAATCTACTACTGGAACTAATGGTCATCCAAAAAGAGCTACTGGTGGAGTACATGAGTTTATTGTATCAAACAATGCTTATGTACAAGACCAGGGTGGACCTATTACCGCTCCTGATTTCAATGCCTTCTTAAGAGAGGGATTCAACTATGGTAGCACAACTAAATATTTATTTTCTGGCGGAATTGTAGTCCAAGCAATCTCAGAGATTTCTCGTGGACAACTACAAACCAAGAACATGGATACTAGTTATGGTGTTAAGATTAGTGAATGGGTAACTCCTTTTGGAACAGTTAAGGTAGTTAATAATCCTCTATTCGTACAGGATTATGCTGGAGACGGTTATCTTTTAGATTTAGAATGTTTCAGATATAGATACATGGCTAACAGAGATACAAAACTATATACAAATGTTCAAGCCCCTGATGTTGATGGAGAAATCGATCAATTCATCACTGAGTGTGGACTTGAAAGAAAACAGGCAGCTAAATGTGCACTTTTGAAAAATTGCACCGATTAGGTAACTGACTAAATTTATTTAGTTTTGCATTGTTTGTTTAATATAGTCCTCTGAGGGGGTAGGACATAAAATTACCCCCTCGTTGGAGCTCAGACCCCAACCCCGAAAAAGGCACGGGTTATTGCCTGGTTTTATAAAGTAAAATAAAAATTATATGAGTTCACTAAATTCATTGATGACAAAAGCTTATGCGGCACAGGAAACTGTAGGGAGAGTTGTTGACGACACTCCTATCGCTTTAAGAATTTCTCATCCAGGCACTGAAGCTGTTACTTCCGTAACTGTAGCTACCGCTGCCACTCTTACCTTAATAGATGCAGATGGTACTACAACTATTGATATAACTGCTGCTGCTACCGATACACTTGGAGAAATTTCAGATTACATTAACGGGCTAGACAACTGGAGTTGCAAGGTTCTTGATGGTTTAAGGTCTGATAGCGTTGCAAGCAGCGAACTAGCTGATGGTGCAATCACTTCTTCAACTGTAAATGGCGAAACTGTTTGGGACGCATTAGTAGACACTAGCGTCGCAGTCGCATTAACTTATCGTTGTACTTTCGACAGAAATGTTGATATCAATAGACCAAAAGGTGGTCACAGGGTAAGTTTAAAAGGTTTCGATTATTATGCGAATGTTGGAACTGGTGCTGCTGATATGGTACAAATCTATGAGTGGGATGCTAAAAATAGAGAAGAAACACAAATTTGGCAAGCTCTCTCAGTAGATGCAACAGATACTGAAGTTACTTTCGCTAGCGGAAATGGAGCAATTACTGCTGGATGGGGCAACGACTTGATTGTTAGAATCACAGACGCTGCTACGCTTACTGACGCTGATGGGAATCACCTACAGTGTGCTTACACAAAGGAATAGTCAATAGGGGGAGAGGTTTATTCTTCTCCCCCTATTCGGGATATTAATTAATATGAAGTAAAAAAAATATGAAATTTATTAGTAAATTTTCAAACTATAGAGTTGTTCTAACTCCAGGTCTTCCGGGGAATAGAGCTACTGGCACTCAACCAGTTCCAGGTCTTTATATAAAATTTGAGGGAGGAATCGCTGAAATTAAAAATGAGGAAACTATCGAGTTAATGAAACAACATCCTGCGTTCATTAATGGTGACGTTGTCCTTGGTCAAGAAGACGGTGCTGACGTATTCGCTTCTACAAGAAAAGAAGTTGAGCCAGTACATAATGTTGTTGACGTTAAATATGGTAGTGTTGGTAAAAATGTAAATCCAGCCCCTCCGACAAAACTCAATGCTGACCAGATGGATTCTATCAAAAAAATGGCGACTGAATTGGCTACTAACATGATAAAAGACATGTTGCCTGCAGCAGTAGAGCAAGAAATAGCTAACCGTACTGGTGGTGCTACTATTGCAGAAGAGATTGTTCCTGATCCAGTCCCAGAAGTAAAAGACCCTAGATTCTCTGCACCGGAACCAATAGAGGACGATAATGTTTATCCTACAGATGACGTTGAAAGTCCTGCAATGATAGAAGTTGTTAAAGAAGAAATCAAAATTGGTGGTGAAGAGATTGGCGACGTGGCAGAAGAAGAAACTACTACAACCGAAGAAAAAGACCCAGTGATAGAAGCTACCCCTAAAATTGAAAAAGAACAACCAAAAAAGAAAGCAGGAAGACCAAAAGCAACAAAATAATTATAACAAATTAAATTTAATAAAATGTCAGATGTAAAGTTAGAAAGTAATTACGATTACTTTTTCTATGACCCAACCATTTACGGATGTAATGAAGATATAATCAGAAAAATAAGTGGAACTGTTGATGGTAATAATGGGAAAATTAGGTTTATCGCTGGTAGTGCTACTTCAACTATAATGGCTATATTTGGAGACCTACGACAAAAGGTGTTAATACCTACGGCTCCTACAGCTGGAGATGTAAGGGTATTCGGATATTATTCTCGTGCATATCCTAACCGTAATTCTGCGTATTTCTACATTAGCGGTACTAATTTTTATGCTAGAACTTACGATGACGACGGTATCGTTGTTGAATCTACTACCATAGTATGGGAAAGTGATTGGACAAACGCATCAATCGATTATGAGATTAGATGTAGAATAAATAGAGTTGAGTTTTGGATAGATGGTAGGAAAATGGCTACCCACTCTACTAAAGTTCCAAGAAAACTATTATTACCTTTGTATTGGTATAATGGTAATTCAGATTCCATGTTAGTGGATTATTTTGAAATTAGAAATGCAAGAAAAATATTCAATCCAAAACCGGATTTTTATACTACTTATGCTGTTAGCGTTTCGCCATCAGCTAGTCCTTCGACTTCGATTAGTCCTTCGGTTAGTCCTTCGACAAGTCCATCTACTTCGATTAGTCCTTCGGTCAGTCCATCTGCAAGTCCGTCTACATCAATCAGCCCATCTCTCAGTCCTTCACTTTCACCATCAACCAGTCCTTCAGCGAGTGTTTCAAGCTCAATAAGTCCATCATTGAGTCCACCTAATTCCACATCTCCGTCACTAAGTCCTTCATTAAGTAATTCTGTATCGTCGTCAATATCTCCGAGTATCTCTTCGTCGATATCTCCGTCAATCAGTTCTTCGGTTAGTCCGAGTGTATCACCTTCATCATCAATCAGTCCGAGTGTATCACCTTCATTCTAGATACGATTAAATAGTAATAAGGGGAGAGGAAACTTTAATCTTCTCCCCTGAGATGAATAATAAAATTAATGAAATGTATGGGTGAATTAACAAAAATAGAAGTAAATATGGCTAAATTAACAACCAACATAGAACACATAAAAGGAAGTCTTGTTGACAACGTAAAGCAACATAAAGAAATAATGGACAAAATGGACGATTGGATTGTTAGTGCCGATAAAAAATACTCTCCTATTTGGGTATCAAGAGTAATTATTTGGGGAAGCTCTATAGTCGGAGCATCAATGATAATTAGTTTGTTGGCCTTAATCGGAAAAGTATATTTAGAATTATATTAAAACAAATTTATGAATGAAGAAATTTTTTATACAGTTGGCGACGCCAAACGAGATAAAAAAGATAGACGTGATTATAGAGCGTCTGGAATAGTTCCTACTTTGTTAGATATACCAAAGCAGGTTTTTAATTTGGAAGAATTATTTCCACCTAAGAATCAATTCTCTCGCGGTTCGTGTACGTCACAAGCACAAACTCATCATAAGGAAAGGCAGGAAAAGAAAGCATGTGCGGCTAGGTTCGTAATGGCATTAACTAAGAAATTGGAAAATAATACTGAGTATGGTGCATACACAAGAAATTCATTCGCTGTAGTTAAAAATAACGGTGTATGCTCAGAGGAATTATATCCTGAACCAGACCCAGGAATGAGTTGGGAAGAGTATATTGATGTTAGTAAAATACCACAGAAATGTTATGAAGATGCTAAGCAACATAAGTCACAAAGCTATTGGAGAGTAGAGAAAAATATTGATGAAATAAAATCATTATTATTACAAAATAAAGATTCAATAGTTTGCTCTATGGCTTGGCACAGAGAATTTAACGGAGCAGCATACGGAATATTACCGGTTAATTTTACTGGTGACGGATCGGGGCACGCGGTTGAACTTAAAGGATGGGACGACTTTAAAGAGCATCTTATTTTTAAGAATAGCTGGGGGCAATGGGGAGGTAAAGGATTCTTCTATATGCCATTTAGTATATTCGATAAAGTTGTTTGGGATTTATGGACGTCTATTGATTTGCCAGATGATTTACCAGTTGATAATTACTATGGAGAAAAGAGGAATTGGGCGAGCTATATGCGTGAAAAATCAGTTGCTTTTAGCCCATGGATTTTCAAGAAGATAGGACGACTTCCAAACAACAGAGAAATAAAAGCATTAGCGTACGGGTTCTGGTCAGCTGATTCAGTCTTCACCGGGAAGGTAGGAGATATTTGGCTTAAGATGACTAAACCAGAAGCGACCAAACAAGGTCTTATAGATATAAACGAAAACATAATTAACAAAGAAATCGAAGACAAGAAAGACGTCGAAAAGAAAAGAACAAAACCTCACGTATTTTAATATTAACAATAAAAGTTTTATGAACAAACTTACATTATCAATCACTATCTTAGCTGGGATTGCATTAGTAGGAGTTATAGCATTAACTGCTATTGATAAAAGCGTAACCGTTTTATTGCCTGTTTTAACCGCATTAATTGGTGCCTTAGCAGGAATAAAGAGTGAATTCATAGCTGGAGTGTTTACAAGAAAAAAATAAATAATATAATCAGTCATGAAAAGTGTGAAAACCCTAAACTTAAATCTATTTCTCATGACTGAGTTGATTTAGTTGGGGTTTTCACTTTTTTATAGGAGTGTAATTATTAAATATAAAATTATGAATGAAAAAAAGTTAAGTGTCGTAATCCCTTCGTATAAGGATCCGTTACTGCATAAAACTATCGATTCTTTGTTGGAGAATTCTGAACTTGGAGACCAGCTAGAAATTATAGTTGTGTTGGACGGGTATTGGCCTGTTAAGCAGATTAAGAGTGACCCTAGGATTAAGATAATACATTTGGGGGCTAATCATGGGATGAGGGGTGCCATAAATTCTGGGATGGCTATTGCTAGAGGCGAGTTTGTGGCAAGATGTGATGAACATATAATGTTTTCTCCTGGATACGACAAAGTATTAACAGAAAGTTGTGGCGATAAAGATATGATGACTGGGCGTAGATTTTTTCTTAATCCTGAGAAATGGGAAATTATGAAAGAATTACCGCCAGTAGAACACGAAAAACTTGTCATTCAGGGAGGGAAAAAATTTGCTGGTCAGAGATGGGCCTCTAGAGATTTAGAACAAAAAGATGTGATGATAAGTGAGACGCTTGCATGTCAGGGAAGTTTTTGGATACTCCCACGTAAAATATGGAATGATGAAATCAAGGAGTTGCAGACTGATGGTTATGGACCGCTCATACAAGATAGTCATGAAGTTTCATTCAAAGTATGGAAAGCAGGTGGCCGTATGATGATAAACAAAGCAATGTGGTACGCACATAAGCATAGGTCATTCAAGCGTTGTCATAATAATGGAACTCCAGAAAATCCAGCTAATTGTGATGCTGGGTATAAATATGCTCTTGATACATGGGGCGAGTATTATCAAAATGTAATTCGTAAAAAATGGAAAATATGAAGAAAATAAAATTAACACAAGGTAAATATGCGATTATAGATGATAAAGATTTCGAATTTATAAATAGGTATCAATGGCATTATGATGGTAGATATGCTGCTAGGGCAGGGAAACATAAAGTTTATATGCACATGGAAATAAATAAAACTCTAAAGGGGTTTGACACTGACCATATAAACAGAAATAAACTTGATAATTGTAGATGTAATCTTAGGTCTGTGACAAGAAGCCAAAATTTCATAAATATAGGCTTAAAAACAAATAATACTTCTGGATATAAGGGGGTTTCTTGGTATAGAAGATATAAAAAATGGAAAGTCTCATTGAACATTAATAAAAAATATATTTGGATAGGTTATTTTGTTAATAAAGAAGATGCGATCAAGGCCAGAAGAAAAGCAGAATTAATTTATCATATAATATAAATAATATGTCAAAAATAAAAACGCTTAACGCTCATTGCCATTTAGGCGGGGGCTCACACTTGCCAATTTTAATAAAAGCTTTAGCCTTAACAGACGGCCCAGTATTAGAACTAGGGACTGGATTATTTTCCACTGCCTTTCTACATTGGGCTTGTTATGATACAAAAAGAAAATTAGTTTCTTACGAGAACAAAAAACAGTATTTCGATTTTCTTGATTATAATGATGCTCGGGAAGTTGGAAATGATTATAGTTATCATGAAGTAAATTTTGTAAAAGATAGTAACTGGGATGCTATAGACGTAGAATCTACGAATTGGGGTATTGTATTTATAGACCACAACCCAGGACCAAGAAGAAGAGAAGAAATGAAACGAGTCGCTAATAATGCTGACTACGTAATAGTGCACGATACTGACGATAAGAATGACCACTATTATAAATATTCAGAATATTTTCCATTATTTAAGTACAGATGGGATTCAGATATTTATCCTAGAACCACTGTACTATCTAATACAAAAGATTTATCTAGTCTATGAGAAATGACAAAACGATTCTCTACTATACAGCCTCTACCGAAGCTAAGAGTTTCGAGAAAAAAATAATAGAAGACTTGAAAAATAAGGCAGGCGATATTCCTATTATTAGTGTTTCTCGTAAGCCTCTTGATTTAGGTACAAATATTTGTGTTGGAGAAGTGCCAGTAAGCTACACAAGTGAATGGAAACAATTACTAGTAGGATTAAAGGCAGCTAAAACTAAATATGTTATAGCGGCTGAATCAGACTGCTATTATCCACCTGAATATTTTGAGTTCACTCCCGACGATGAGAGAATGATGTACAATTATAATAATATTTGGATGGTATGGAAGCGACACCACGGATATTATAAGAAACATGGTTATTGCGAAGGAGCACAAATATGTGGAAGAGAATACTGGATAGAAAGACTCGAGCCATTGCTTCCTAAAGAGTGGATTCCATATACTAGGAGAGAAGAAAGGAATTTAGCTAAGAGTATGTTTGAAGATAGAAAAGAATTTACAGGTAGACCAGTAGTCTCATTTAAGACAGGTGATGGTGTAAGCAATGTAACATCCTTCGATGACAAGAGCAAAACTAAAGATTTAGAATATTGGGGGAGTTTAAGCGATATTAAAAAAATATTTGAATAATATGAATAAAATTATAGACGCAATAAAAAATGAAAAAGGAGCACCATTCAGCATACCAGATAGTGGTAGAGATGATTTACCGCAGTTTTTTGTAGATATGGGTTATAAAAAAGGAGTAGAAGTCGGAGTATATAAGGGTGAGTATACTGAGAAGCTCTGTGAGTCCGGTTTAAGCGTAATAGGGGTTGATCCATGGATTGTGTATAAAAACTACAGGAAACACCCTCAGGAGCTAGAATATGAAGAGTTAGAGCGTATGACTAGAGAGAAATTAGCTCCTTACGACTTTAGTATCATAAAAAAGACCTCTATGGAGGCTTTAGACGATATTGAAGACGGTTCGTTAGACTTTGTATATATTGACGGAAACCACTCTTTACCATATATAACTCAAGATATTTATGAATGGAATAGAAAAGTAAGAGTCGGCGGAGTAATTTCCGGACATGACTATTTTAATGGAAACCATAATCCTTATTGGATAAGAATATGTCACGTTAAGCACGCGGTAGATACGGCTGCTAAGATTTTTAGTCCTAATGGTTTTTATGTACTTGACGGAAAAGACAAATATCGCTCTTGGTTTTGGGTTAAGGAATAATAAATTAAATATAAAAATATGAGTAAATCAGTAGGGGGTATATATTATACCGATAACAGGATAGAAAATCATCCTATAATAAAAATCTGCCGAGACCAGGTTAAGAAAGCTTTCAAGGGAGAGCTTGTTTCTGCATCTTTGAGGCCGATAGATTTAGGAAAGAATGTGGTGCTAGAAAACCGCCTCCGCTCCTATCCAACTATGGTCGATCAGATTGTTTTGGCTTTAGAAAATCTTACAACTGATTATGCCTACTTTTTGGAGCATGACGTTTTATATCCTACAGAAAGTTTTTCGTTTACTCCCCAAGAGGATAACGTATTTTACTATAATCAGAATGTTTGGAGATGGCGTTATGGAGTAGACGATATTGCAATTAGATATGATGGAATGTTACCATTGTCTTGCATGTGTGCTAATAGAGAATTTGCATTAGACCATTTTCATAAGAGACAAGACAAAATAAAAGAATGGGGACTTGATGATATAAGGAGCCGGGAACCTAGAAAAGCAAGAATATGGGGTTATGAGCCTGCGTTAAAGAGTAAAAGACGTGGAGGATTTTCAGATGATTTGAGTGGGGTTTGGAGCTCAAAAGTTCCTACTATAGACATAAGACATGGGCGTACATTTAGTGCCCCTAAGATTACCTGGGATTCGTTTAAACATAAGCCTACAGGATGGGAAGAGCGACCAGTAAAAGACGTTCCTGGATGGGATTTGAAAAAAATGTTTAATTTAGAGTAATAATATAAAAAATTATGAAGAGGATAAAATTAACTAAAGGAAAATATGCTATAGTGGATGATGAGGATTTCGAATATTTGAATCAGTGGAAGTGGAATATTAGCTGGAACGGATATGCTACTAGAAGCCAACATATTAGACTTGGAGTTGGTAAATATACTAGCAAAGGAGTCTGGATGCATAGAATTATAAATAATACTCCAAAAAATCTTATAACCGACCACATTAATATGAATAAACTTGATAACCGAAGATGCAATTTAAGAGATGCAGATAAGAGTCTAAACGGAATTAATAGAGGGAAAAATAAGAATAATACTTCTGGTTGTAAAGGTGTTAGCTGGGACTCTTGGACTAATATGTGGAGAGCAGAACTGATGATAAAGGGGAACAAGGTGAGAATGGGTAGATTCTCAAAGTTAGAGGACGCTATTAAAGTTAGAAAAGAAGCAGAACTAATACATCATATAATATAAATTTTAACAAAAAAATATGAAAAAAGAATTCAAGCTTAGTATAATTATCCCAGCAAGGAGCGAAATGTTCTTGTCTCGCACGATAGAAGACCTAATTGAGCACACGTCAGAACAAACTGAAATTATAGCCGTGTTAGATGGTGAATGGGCTGATCCGCCGATAAAAGACCACCCGAGAGTAAATATAATTTACTTATCTGAATCTTTGGGACAGAGGGCGGCCACAAATGTAGGTGTTAGATTAAGTAGAGCAAAATATATCGCAAAAGTAGATGCACATTGTGCATTCGATGACAATTTTGATATAAAAATGTTTGAAGCGTTCGATAAGGCTGGAGACAATGTTACAATTGTTCCTGTTATGAAAAATTTACATGCTTTTAATTGGCGTTGTTACCATAATTATTGTGGATGGTTTCAGTATCAAGGTCCTACTCCAACCGTGTGTCCTAAGTGTGGTAAATCAAATAAAATAAGAAAAGAGATGATTTGGAAACCTAAGGCTAATGTTAATAGCACGGCATATTGTTTCGATGCTACTCCTCATTTCCAGTATTTTTCTGAGTTTAAACATAGGCCAGAATACGTTAAAGATAAAAAAGAAAAAGGAATAACTGAGACGATGTCATTACAGGGAAGTTTCTTTATGTGCACTAGAAAAAAATATTGGGAGCTTAACATATGTGATGAAGAGTTTGGGTCATGGGGTTCACAGGGGTTGTGCGTAGCCTGTAAGACATGGCTAAGTGGAGGAAGAGTATTAGTAAATTTTTCCACATGGTATGCACACCTCTTCAGAACTCAGGGGGGAGATTTCAGCTTTCCGTATCCACAGTCAGGTAATGCGGTGGCAAGATGTAAAGCTAAAGTTAGAAAAATGTTTTGGAAAAATCAATACCCGAATCAGATTCGTCCACTTTCTTGGTTGATAGAGAAGTTTTGGCCAGTTCCAGGATGGACCGATCAAGATTTGAAAGACCTTAAGAAAAGTGGAGGAGATTTCGTTCCAAAAAAGTAATTAGTACCAACCTACGAACTTATGCTATAATATACACAAATAAATGAAAAATTATGAAGAGACAAAGAATTTAACCGATTTAGGCATTTTTTGTCTTTTTTTATAATAAATAGATGGACAGCGACACAATTATCGTCCTTATCATACTAGGATTCATATTTATAGGCTTTATAGCAGGAATGATAGGACTGGTCGGTAAAGACATAATAAAGTTATTTTTTTAATAATATGTAATAAATAAGAACATGGCTAAGTTCAAGAAATATCTTTTCTTGACCGATGTGCACTTTAAGGCAACAGATAGCGAACATAGCAAGACTGTGTTCAGCATAGCAAAACAAGTCGCTAAAGATTTAAGACCAGACGGGCTAGCATTTTTAGGCGATATGATTGATTGCGAAGGAATATCTAAATTCACGTATAAAGACTGGAAAGACGGAGCGTACGAAACAATAGAAGATATTTATACATTTAAAGAGAAGTATTTCAATCCTTTAGTGAAAGCGTGCAAAAATCCTAATCTTGATATTAAATACTGTCTAGGAAATCACGAATATAGGATAGTAGATTATTTAGACAAGATAAAGCAAAAGGAGTGCAGAGCTTCTTACGAGGATTGGAAGGAAAAGTTTAATTTAAGAAGAATATTTCCCGAAGCAAAAATAAAAGAGTATAATGAATGTCATAAGCTAGGGAGATTATATTTGACACACGGGGAATTTCATTGTGCCGGACACGCGAAGAAACATGCGATAGTTTATAGAAAGAATCTTATATACGGGCATTTACATAGTTGGCAGGTTTTTACTACTGCGTCCAAGGCTAATAATAAAGTATATTCCGCTTACTCAATCCCGGCGGCTTGCAATAATAGCCCTAAATATTTAAAAAACAAATCTAATGCTTGGGTGAAGGGAATGGTGGTAGGATATATATGGCCGAATGGGGATTATCAGTTAGTGCCGTTAATAATTGTGAGAGGTAGAGTTATATTTAATAATAAAGAATATCATGGATAAACAAACTTTTGAAAATTTACCTCCTGATAAGAAACTAGAATTTTTAAATAAAGTTTATAAAGGGGAAGAAAAACTAGACGATGATTTCGATTTTAGTGAAATCTTCGGTGGTTTAAAAAACAATGCTTAAAAAGGAATATTTAAAACAAATAGAAGATACTTATAAAGAGTGTCTTATGATAGTCGATAAAAAAAATTCTGATTATGCGAGTGTCGATGATCAGTTTAAAAATTTCAGGACCTCTGAAGTGGTTGGTGTTGGCATAGATAGGGCAATACTTGTAAGAATAATGGATAAAATATCTAGGATATCTAATTTACTTGATAGAGACGCAGTTGTGTTGGATGAGAAAATTGAAGATACGTTGATGGACGCAATTAATTATTTAGCAATTTTAAAAACATACTTATATGAAAAAAGAAATTGAAAGAACTGCTTGTTTAGTATATTCTAGAGTGACAGGATATTTAACTCCGACTGCTCAATGGAACGATGCTAAAAAAGAGGAATTTAAAAATCGTAAAACATTTAAAACATAATCGTATCAAAATGATACGAATGGCACATTAAATAAGGAGGTTTATTTTGAAACAGAATAAACGTAAGAGAAAAAGGAAAAAAAGAGCTAAGGTTTATAATTCTAGAGGAGAATTAATGACAAGGCATCATGTAATAAATAAGTGTAATAAAGGCACAGGAGTAAAAGATAACATTTATTATATGACTAGAGCTAAACACGATGCGTGGCATCTTCTGTTTTCTCACCTTTCATTCCGAGAAGCTGGCTTATTAATCTTAATGATTGATGAGAACAGAACTCTAACCGACTATATAGGAGACTAAAAAATGACTAAGTTGGGTTATGCTCTAATGGCGATCGCTGTATTAGACTTTATCCTGATACACATAGCTTTAATAAAGTTCGTATTTGGAGGCTGAAATGTTTAATGGAAAAAAAGAATCAAAAGACTTGGCAATGGAAACCATTAATCTGTTAAATACAAAAAAATCAGAAGCAGATATAATGATTTGTAGAAACAATGATTACGAGGAGAGAAAAAATCTTGAAAGGCTTATTGATTCTATCGAAAGGGGAAAAGATGATATACGAAGGAATACTTGCAGTGGCAATCACAGCATGTAGTGTCTGCCCTCACAATCACGACGGATTCTGTTATTTCTATTATGTTCTGATTATCAATGTTCCTGCTGGCGGTAGATATTGCGTCGAGTTCGCTAAATTACCTCTTTAAAGGGAAGTCTAGATCAACAGACTTCCCTTCTCACATTAACTATTTAATAATATATTAAAAAAAATAACATTTTTAACTTACTTCCTATATTAATTTTACTTATTTAATGTCAGTTAAAGGTTGGAATTAGGACGACTTAAATAATATAAAATAATGAACATAGAAAATTTATTAAAAAATAAAACAGCAAAACAAAAAGCAAACCTTAAATCAAAGGAACTTGCTAAAGTTAAACTTGGCAAATTTAAGAAAGATAATTTAGATATAGAGATTATAGGAGATATAAAAGAGATTGACGGAGGTATAGAACTATTTGCAAAGGCTTGGAAAGATGAAAAACAATTAGGTTTCGGTAAAGACGGAACAATAGAAATAGAAAGATTTAGATTTTTTAATCCTCCTGTTTTAGTAGATGATGAGAATGGAGATATTATTAAGGAATGGACTGATTTACAAGGGAAGAATAATGTAAGAAAATTAAAATATAATCCTGACGAAGCTATAAGACAGATACTAGAACAAACTATTTTGCAAGTAGGAAAAGATGGAAAGAACATTATAATAGGAAAGATTGGTAATACTACGTCTACTTTTTATCCAGCAGGTTCAACTAATAATGATAATGGTATTTACAATCCGAATTTTGATACTTGGGCTAATGCAAGAGCAGTTACAAGTGGTACTTTAAGAGGAGGAACTACTAACTATGTGCAAGCCTATAAAGAAACATCTGGACCATCTCTAACGATAGAAAGATATTTTTCGACTATTGATACTTCTGCATTACCAAATGATGATACAATATCTTCTGCTGTATTAAGTCTATATATTACAGTTGAATTTGGTATTACAACTAATACAAATTGGAATTTAAAAGTTCATAATTCAACTCATTCTGAACCAATAGTTGCTGGGGATTTTGATTTAAGAGGTTCTACTGACTACTCAGACGGATTATATTTTGCTGATGCTTCTAGCTCAGCTTATAATGCTTTTACATTTACTACAGCAGGAAAAAATGGAATATCTAAAACAGGAGTAAGCAAATTTAGCATATATGAATCGTATTATGATGCTGGTGCAGTAGACCCAACATCATTAACACAAACTGGTATGGGTTTCTACAATTCTAGTTTTGCAGGAACAACAAGCGACCCTAAATTAGTAGTAGAACATTCAGTAGCACCAGGACCTTCAGAAAGCCCAAGTATATCGTCTTCAATTAGTGAATCAATTTCTCCATCTGTAAGTCCAAGCCAAAGTATCAGTCCTTCGATTAGTGAATCTATAAGTGAATCGATTTCAGAATCTATAAGTCCTTCACTAAGTCCTTCTTTATCGCCATCAATTTCTCCGTCTTATAGTCCATCAATCTCTCCGTCGTACTCACCTTCGTTGAGCCCTTCTATCTCAGAAAGTTTATCACCAAGTATATCTTCTAGTATTTCTCCTTCAGAATCGCCTAGTACTTCAATTTCCCCTAGTTATAGTCCTAGTTTAAGTTCTAGTTTATCTCCGAGTCTATCGCCTAGTATTTCTAGTTCTATAAGTCCATCAGAAAGTCCGTCAACTTCTATATCTCCTAGTTTAAGTCCATCGTTGTCTCCTAGTATCTCTCAGAGTTTAAGCCCATCAATTAGTGAAAGTTTGAGTCCGTCATTATCTCCGAGTATCTCAGAAAGTTTATCACCAAGTTTTAGCCCTAGTATATCACCTAGTTTAAGCCCAAGTATTTCAAGTTCTATTAGTCCGTCAGAATCTCCTAGCACGTCAATTTCACCAAGTTTTAGTCCTAGTATTTCACAAAGTTTTAGTCCGTCTTTAAGCCCTAGTATTAGTCCTAGCATAAGTGAAAGTTTAAGTTCTAGTTTAAGTCCAAGTATTAGTGAGAGTATTTCACAGTCACTATCTCCAAGCATTTCTGAATCAATCAGTCCATCAATAAGTCCGTCAGAAAGTCCTTCAACTTCAATCTCTCCAAGTCTAAGTCCTTCTTTAAGCCCTAGTATAAGTGAAAGTATTTCTCAGAGCATAAGTCCGAGTATAAGCCCAAGCCCTTCTGTTTCTGCAAGTGCTAGTATTAGTCCGAGTATTAGTGAATCTATATCTCCAAGTATAAGCCAGAGTATCAGTCCATCTGAAAGTCCGTCAACTTCTATAAGCCCAAGTCTTAGTCCTAGTATCTCTAGTTCTATAAGTCCTTCTTTAAGCCCTAGTCTCAGTCCCTCACTTTCTCCATCTTTAAGCCAATCGATCAGCCCTAGTATTTCAGAATCTTTAAGCCCTTCAATTTCAGAATCTTTAAGCCCTAGTATTTCTTCTAGTTTCAGTCCGAGTGAAAGTCCTTCAACCTCTATTAGCCCATCTATCAGCCCTAGTATTTCTCCTAGTATTTCTCCTAGTATTTCTGAATCACTTAGTCCTAGTATTTCTCCTAGTATTTCTGAATCACTTAGTCCTAGTATTAGTCCGAGTGAAAGTCCTTCCGCTTCTATTAGTCCTAGTTATTCTCCGTCTATCAGTCAAAGTATTTCACCTAGCGTTAGTCAGAGTCTTAGCCCTAGTATTTCTGAGTCACTTAGCCCGAGTATATCTCCGAGTATATCTCCTAGCATAAGTGAAAGTTTAAGTCCTTCGATTAGCCCGAGCATTAGTCAGTCAATAAGTCCTAGTGAAAGTCCTTCTGCTTCAATTTCTCCGTCTCTCAGTCCTTCACTGTCTCCATCAATTAGTCAGTCGCTTTCTCTATCAGTCAGTCCTTCAATCTCACCGTCAATCAGTCCTTCAGTCTCTCCGTCTGCCTCAATTAGTCCGTCTTTTTCTCCATCTATTTCTCAGTCGCTAAGTCCTTCGTTATCCCCGTCAATTAGCCCCTCGTATTCACCGTCAATTAGTCCTTCAGTAAGTCCGTCAGCGTCAATCAGTCCTTCGATCTCTCCTTCATATTCTCCGTCACTCAGTCCTTCAATAAGTCCTTCTTTGTCACCATCAATTTCTCCGTCTTATAGTCCGTCAATCAGCCCTTCATACTCCCCATCTCTTTCACCGTCAATCAGTTCTTCGCTATCACCTTCAGTATCCCCTAGTCTATCTCCATTTCAAGCTATAAATAATTGGACACCAGCGGCAGATATAGATATGACTGATATTTTTGCCGATTTAGATATAATGGATAATCAGGCAGATATAGATATGACTGATATTTTTGCCGATTTAGATATAATGGATAATCAGGCAGATATAGATATGACTGATGTTTTTGGCGAATTTTAACTAAATAGCGAACTTGTGCTATAATAAAGCTAAATATTAATATATAAACAAATGAGTATAATTTTAAAAGCAGATAATAGAGCCTTGACTAAAGGATCTAAATATTCCTTCCTAACA
>Ga0208904_1000559_pt1 | contig 29831 bp, 43 predicted proteins | sample AntAceMetag02UKB_FD_184774 | JGI IMG/M metagenome (GOLD analysis project Ga0208904, IMG submission 184774) | Saline lake microbial communities from Ace Lake, Antarctica - Antarctic Ace Lake Metagenome 02UKB (SPAdes) (version 2) | ecosystem: Environmental > Aquatic > Non-marine Saline and...
GTCTTTCCGTTTGGCAAGGCGCGCCTCAAGGGCGTCCGAAATTTCGTAAAGCTGCGCGTCGCTTTTTAATTCGCCTGCCACCGCCTCGAATTCGTTCGCCACCTCGTCGCCGTAATCGGTTATCCATAGGGTGCATTTAATCCGTTTCATCAACATGTCATCGGCGCTGCCTTTCAAATGCTCATCTGCGGGCGCCCTGACCGGCTCTCTTTTCGGCGCCTTCTTTTTCACCGGGTCTGCCGCCTTCGCAGCACGCTTGCGGGCGTTGTACTTTTTCATGTACTCCGCAACGCAATCCTTGCATTCGCGCCGTTTCCCGTCCGGTTCCCCCGACGATACGCTGAAACGGTTAAGCGTCTTAACCTGCCCGCACTTCTTGCAGTGCTTTGTCTGTATTTCCCCTTCACCTATTTTCTGTTCAACCTGCGGCATGTTCAACTCCTTCCTGCGCTTCCGCGCATTCACCTTCGGCGTTCAGCCGCCGCTCGAGTTCGTCAAGCTCGGCGCTGACTGCGCCCTTGTTTTTGTTGTGCAGTTTCACGTACCAGTTAAAACGCTCCGTCTGCGCCGCCCGCTCGTCATCACTTGACGGCCACGTCCATGCGTAATTTTTGCGCGCCTCGCAGGCCATGCACGGCGTCGCCACGCGCGCCCACCGCATCGGCCGCTTCACCAGCACTTCCACAACGCCGCCGCCGCCGCAATACTTGCAATCCCCGTCGAAGCTTCCTGCATCGCGGCGCTCGTAGAGCGCTATGCCCTGCTGCCGGGCAACCTCAATCAGCTTCTGGATCGTCGGCTGATATCGCCCGCAGACGCGCACCGCCGCCTGCAATAATTTTTTCCAGTTATCGGGCGTCATCCGCTCGAACGCATTCCACATCTCGGCGTGCTCGATGCGGTTCAGCGACTTGCGCTCGCACCAGCGCGGCTCAAAAATCTCCTCAAGGCCCGCCTGAAAATCAAACCTCTGCATCTTTTTTTCCCTCCTCTCTCAAAAACTCCTCTTTCCACGCCTCGTCTTTCCGTTTGGCAAGGCGCGCCTCAAGGGCGTCCGAAATTTCGTAAAGCTGCGCGTCGCTTTTTAATTCGCCTGCCACCGCCTCGAATTCGTTCGCCACCTCGTCGCCGTAATCGGTTATCCATGCCGAAATCTGTTTGAACACCTTCTGCGAAAATGTCGCCTCGTGAAACGGGAAGTGCCGCAGAAATTGTTTCCGGACGGTTATCACCACGCCGCGCATCGGTTCTTTGTCGTCGTCTGGAAGTGAAACATCTTTTGAGGCCCCGACAGAATTATCAGGGGGGACGGCAGAAGCAGGCGCCTTATTGATTATGCTAATATCTTTAGTATCTTCTTTTGGGTTCTCTTTACTTCTTTTAAACTTAAACTTCTTTTTCGCGCGAAGGGAAACCGTATCGGCTCCGTAGTCGCTCCGTACCTGCTCCGTAGTAGATACGTAGCAAAGCCAGCCCATTTTACAGAGCAGATTGAGCGCCTTTTTCACCAAACTCTTTTTACTGCCGAGGCTTATGGCTCTCGCAATCTGTTCAAGTGTTGCGGGTTCGTTACGATGATTTAACAACATTCCGCGATTTTCTTTTGAAAGTTCTGTCGTGTACTCAACAAGGAGTGTGAAGATTGCGAACGTTTCTAAGCCGTTTTTTTCCAAAAACAGTTCTGAAACGCCAAGGCCGCGCGGTTTTATTGGCATTTTTACGAACGTTGGCGCCTTAACTTCCTCGCCTTTGGTGGTGAGTGGACGGTACAATTCATCATAATTTTTGATGATATACATCCCGTTTTCAGTTGTCATCTATCGCCCCATTCCCTAAAACGGCAAGTCCTGCTGGCCCGCCACGTCCGTCTCTTCGCCTTCACCCGGGCGGTGAATTTCTATTATTTTGATGAAACAACGCTGCGGCGATTCGAGCAGCGAGGCAATCAAAATCAGCGCGTCTTTGCTGATTTTTACCTCGCGCAGCTTGACCTCGCAGCCCTTCTCATTCATCATCACCGATTTGATTTTGCCGTGCACCTCGAAGGCCCACTGGCGCCCGTTTTCCAACATCGCGTCGTAAAACAGAAACGCGCAGTCGCTGCCGTAGTTGGCAAAATCCCTGATAACCGACAGCGCCTCGCCTTCGGCGTCCGTAATGACGCCTGCCAGGTCGATTTCCTCTTTGTCCTGCCCGTTCAGCTTGCAGCACTTAATCATGGCGCTGACAACGGCGTCAGGCGCCTTCTCAACCGTGTCCATGATGACCTCGGCGGCAGTATCGCGCGCCGTTTCCAGTGCCGATTTTTTCTTTTGCTCGGCGGCGTCAAGAACCGCCTCCGCGTTTTTAATAACATCCGTCATTGTTTCGCTCCCTATCTGATTAACACCCTGATTATCTGCGCGATGATGAACACCGCGCCGAATACGCAAAAACCCAACACGCACCACTCGACGCGCTTGCCCGGCTCGATAAGCCAGTCCGTAAACCGGTCAACCGCCCGTAAAAAACGTTTCATTTCATCATCTCCTTTCCGCCCCGGTGAGGGGGCTGAGGGAGCGGGCAAGGGAAACCCGCCCCCCCTGGGGTGCGCTATGGCTCTGATGGTGCCGCCACAGCGCCGTTTTCGATTATCACACTCGCCTCGGCACCGTTGCCGACGCGCTCAATCCAGACCTGCGCGTCATGCGTCTCCGCCATCTCCGCAATAAGTTTCAGGTTGTCGGCGTCCAAAAGTGAGCCGTCACGTATCAGTATCACCCGCAGTTTTGGGTTCATGGCAAGGCCCATCGCAACCGAGGTCTTGAGCTGCTCCGCGCTCGATGCCTGCTCGAACGGGATGCCCTCAAGCGTTACGCCGGCGTCGTCAAAACCGAGGCCCTCAACCGGCAGTTTTGCCTCGGCAATAGCGTCCTGCTTCTTCTCGTCAATGCCCTCAATCGCAAGCGTCAGGTTTTCCGCCTCCTCTTCAAACGCCTCCAGTTCGACCGCGAGTTCCGCGCGTTCTTTCTGCCTGCGGATTTTCGCGTTTGTCTCGTCGGCGGTCTTGATTTGTTCCTCGATTGCCGCCACATCTTCGTCACCTGGCGGTTTGTTTGCCGGGTCGTTAATTGCTGCTTTAATTTCCTCCATTAAGTCGGTCAATTCCATGCGGTCTTCTCGTAGCGCCGCAATTTCCTTGTCTATCTGCTCTACCCGTTTCCCGTGATTAACATGCCGCATCTGCAAATCGCTGTACACGTCCCGCCGCTTTCTTGCCGCGTTCAGCCGTTCCATCAGTGCGCTTGCCGACGCTTCCTCTGCCGGGGCGTCCTCTTTCGGGATTGCCGCAAGGCGCGCCTCAAGGCGCTTAGCATCGCGGTTCACGTCAGTGCGCTCGACGTACCACTTCGCGCGGTCAGCGTCCATGTCCGAAAAATCAAGACCGGCAATCTCCTTCACTATCTCAAGTCGTTTTTCCGGCTTCATCGTTACAAACTCAAGCGGGTCAAAAGTCAGTCGCCCTATCAGCTTGTCAAGCACCTTCTGCGGGCTTGCCGCCCTGAACCCGTCGGCGTTCTTGACAACGAGCGTGCTGCCGCTTGGCGTGAAGCGCCGTTCGACAACAATCTCGCCGAGGTCAACCGTCACCGAGGCGCTCTCTTCGCCCCTGCGAATCGGCTCGGCCGGGCACAGTTTCACCCCGCCGAGGGCGTAGGCGATGGCGTCAAGAACGCTCGATTTGCCAGCCCCGTTTTTCCCGCCGATAATCACCGCCGCGCCGTCCGGGCGTATTTCCACCGCCGTCAGACGCTTGATATTCTCCGCCTGCAAGGCAACTATTTTCATACTGCACCCCTTTCCGCCGGTTATTTCCCGGCCTTGTCATCAAATAAATCCTCTTTTTTTTCCGCGCCCTTATCGCCGTAAATATCATCCGTCGCAAGCGGCTCCTGCACCGGCGTGTGCGTTGTCTTGTCGCCGGCCTTTAAGCCGTCAAGCGGCGCCTTTTTCCGTTCCTTTTTCTTGGCCGCCTTCCCGCCGGTACGCGCCTCGATACATTCCTCAATGGTGGTTTCGCCGTCCTTAATGCCGGGGTAGATGTCGCGCAAATCGCAGACGTCCTTCGCGCCCGCCTTGTCGAGCGGCTTGCCCAGGTATTCCTCAAGGGCCGCCGGCATCACGTTGAGCCGTGCAAAGGCGTCAATGATTTTGTTCTTCTCGGCGTCCGGGTTCTCGCTGACCGATTTCTCGCGCGTTTTGTTGAGTTCGACTTCCACGTCCTCTTTCAGGTCGCCCGGCAACAGGCGCAGGATGCAGTTGCGTATCTGCTTCGAGGTCAAGGCCTCTTCGCGCTGCAGCATCTCGTCATCGGTGGCCTTCACCGTGAAGACAACCTGGTCGTACGAGTTTTTCCGGCTGCTGATAATCTCGCGGCCGCCCGCCTTCTTGCGCTCGACAATCTTGGCGATGCTGATTTGCGGGGTGTAGGTTATATTCGCCTCTAAGTCTTTGACGGTAATCATAATCTTGCGCATTTTGTCATCCTCGAAAATCACCTGCTTTGCGATGTGGACATTGCGCCAGAGGACGGCCATTTCCTCGGCAAGCCTGATAGACAAGCCGGTGATAAAAGATTTGCCGGTGGGCTTCTTGTAGATTGCCTTCTCGGCGAACTTCTTGTCGCGGCACCGGCGCATGATATTCGCGCGGGCGTTCGCCGTGCTGCGCGGGTTCTGCATCGCCATCAGCGTTGCCGCCTGAATCTCATAACACGCCGCAACCGCCGCCGACACCACCGCCGGGTCGGCGTTCATCGAAAGCGCCGGCAATCCGCCGCCGCCAACCGGCCGCGCCGGAACCTGCTCATCATACGTTGCTTCCAGTTCTCTCGCTTCATCTGACATGCTTAAACCTCCTCAAAATAAATTAACCCTGTACCCGCCCTTTTGCGTAAGGGCAGGAATCATAAAACCCGCACCACTCGGGGCTGCACATCCAGCCCGACGGGTCTGCGGGTAAAAATACGCCGCTTTCAATCGTCTTACAGTACTGCTCAAACCGCCGGAGAAAAACATCGAAGTCAGCCTCGGTTCTCGTGCTGCTTATAGATAACGCTTTCGGCGTCTTGGTCTTAATCAGAAAATCGAAACAGACTCTCGACGGCGCCTCGCCGGTGATAATCTTTTCCGCCATGGCGTACACCGTCAACTGCAATGACACGTCGGCGATATTTTTCGGCGGGCTGCTCTTTTTTGTCTTGGTATCCCTGATTACTGCGCCGCCTTCGGCGTGTTCCCTGATGTCAACCGTCCCGGAAATGTCAAACGGATATTTGCCGCTCGTGTCAATCACGAATGGCCGCTCGATGTCGTCTTCGGATGTCACCCGCACCGCCGGCGCAATTTCGGCGTGATGCAGCAGCGCCAGCGCGACGCTCGTGTCGATGCAGGCGCCCTGCGTTTTTTCAATGCCGTCGAAGGCCTCTGCCTCACTAAGCTGCACGCCTTCTTCATTCCAGCGCGCCTTGAGGGCGTCCCGCGCCGTCTCCTGAATCGCCTCGGCCGGTAGCAGAACGCCGTCGGCAACCTTGTTTTTCAAATCGCGCTCGACGGATTTGTGCACCGCCGAACCGACAAGCAGCGCAACGCCCGGCGGCCGCCGCTCGCCGCAGAGATAAATCCGCCGGAACTGCTCGCCGCAGCGAACAAGACAATCAATGTGGCTGAAATGCAGTTGCGGGCGTTTTTTCTCGTCAGCCATCTATCTTCTCCAATTCCTGCAGCACAAAATCAACCTCTTTTTTAATGTCCGGCGCAAGCGGCTTGGAATTTAAAAACCAACCTGTTATTGGCGGGTCAGAAATAATAATAATTCCAAACCCTGCGCGGTCGTCGCCCCCTTTTGCGCCAACGCCGATGATGTACGAGGCCTCGCTGATACCGACAGTCAGGGAGATATGTTCGCATTGCGCGTCAACCGCGCATAATTGTTTCAATTGTTCAGCTATCATAGATTTTTGCCTGCTCCCTGATAATCCGCCCGGCAACCGACGGGCGCACCCAGCGCACCTCCCACCGGTTGCACGCGCCCACGCACTGCACCGCCACCGGCACGAGCCCCGTCTCCCGGTCGCTGCATTTGCGGTTCAAGACCGTGCACGCCACCGGCCCCTTGCAGCATTGACAGCGCCATTTTTTCACGACATCTCCTCCGAATAGCCAAGGTCAAGCAGCGCCGCGCTGCACGTATCGTGCATGGAGTCGGCGTTCCACCGGTCGGCGGCAACGCCGGCAACGTAACGGAAATAGTCGGACGAGAGCCCCGATTCCTCCATGGCGGCGTGTATCAGCCGTTTGCTGCCCTTGCCAAGCGCTTCCATCAGGCAGGCCGCTTCAAAACTGTTGTCTGCCATGTCATCATGGGCGTGCCGCTTGGTGGCGTCCCATGAACCCAACCATTCCACTTTTTTCAGTTCCCTTGTGGTCATACCTCGATGCCCCTTTCCGCCAGCAACTCGCCCCGGCTCGGGACGTAATTGTCGGCAATTAACTGCCTCACGGCGTCCTGCGGGTAGAAAATCACCCCGCCGATTTTTGAGTAAGGAAGCAGCCCGCTTTTCCGCCACCGGTAGAGGCGCTGGCGTGAAACGGGAAGGATTTGCCGCAATTGCCCCTGCGTGATAAATCGTTTCTGCCCCTGTTTCGCGGCCACGGCCGTCCCCTTTTCTTATAAAAATGCCCCTTGAAAACTTGACAATTGCATAATTTTCATGTATAGTAATAATTGTGTCATGGGAAAATCACGCAAATACATAATTTTGGCCCCGCGCCCCCGTTGTGCCATGGGAGTGGATTGCGGGAGCGCGGGCCTGCACGTGCCGCCAGTGAGGTTTCTGGAGCCCAAGCGGCGGGCGCGTGCATTTTTACGCTTGTTGATGTGCTGATTGGAATTGTTTCTTTGATTCCCTCTCACTTTGCGCTCCAGAATAAAATATATTCAGTAATAATATATCACCGTGGAATATAATTGTCAAATATTTTATTATTTTTTGTAATAATTTTTATTACAAGTCATGTAATTATTATGATGATAGGCACTTATGGAAACACTTGGCGATAGATTTTTTTTGCTGTGTGATGAAAACTACCGGGGGAATATAAATCCAGTGGGGTTCACCCCCCGTGAGGGTTCGAGTCCCTCCTTCGGCACTGACACCAAACAACTTACGGCGTTTTGAAAATCCGCTAAAATTAACTGTAGTAATAAAATGTAGTAATATTTCAAGGGATTATCATGGCAAGTATTTACAAACGCGGGCGCGTCTGGTGGGTCTGCTACATGGCCGAAGGCGAAAAAGTCTGCAAAAATCTCAAGACAAAAGATGCCGAAATCGCCAATGCCCTGAAACTCGAAATTGAGCTGCAGCTTGCCAGAAAATTGTTGAAAGCGCCGAAAAAATTAACGTTGAAAAAGGCCGTCAAGGATTATCTTGAGGACATTAAGCACACCCGGGCGGCAAATACCGTTGAGGGCTACCGGATACGCCTCGGCAAGCTGACTGCGAAACATGGCGAGCAGTCGCTTGCAAGCCTCGACGCGCGAAAGATAAACGCCTTTCTGAACGGCGTCATTGAAACGTCATCGCCGGGCAATGCCGCCTCTTACCGCAGGGCAATCAGCGCGTTTTTTACGTATGCGTGCGACAACGATTTAATCAGCGCCAACCCGATGCCGAAAGTTATCCGCATTAAAAACATTCAGCAGCGGCAAGTCCGCGCGTTCAGCAACGCGGAAATAAAACAGATAATGAGCGGCCTCGACAACGACGCCGTCAGTTTGATTGCATATCTCGGACTCTACGCCGGCTTGCGTATCAGCGAAACCATGCGCCTCGAATGGCAGGACGTCGATTTCGAGAAAAACCTTCTCAACATCACCAAAACGAAAAACTATACCCCGCGGGCAATCCCCCTGCATCGGAAACTCCGGGCGTTCCTCAACAAGCGCCGCAAAAAAGCAGGGCGCCTCATGGGCCGGATAAACGATAAATATCATGCCCAGAAGCTATTTTACGCCTATCTCAAGAAGCTCAAAATCAAGAACGCCGGCACGCACACCCTCCGCCATACGTTCATCACCCTGCTCATGGCCGAAGTTGACCGCCCCGCCATCGTCCAGCAGCTTGCCGGGCATAAAAACATCCAGACAACTATGAAATATTCGCACGTGCAGCCGAACCGGAATCACGTGAATATGATAAAAATTTAGTTGGAGAAAAATGCAGATGCCTATTTCCGTTTTTCGGATACAGCTTATTCTTGGCGTTTTAGTTATTATTATTGCAGCCCTGTTATGGAAATTTGGTGCTTTTTTGGTGTCTATTTTGGTGTCTATTGGAAAAAAAATATGCCATAAAATCTCACAATGGCAAATGTCGATATTAACTACATTTAATAACCACCTTGCAATAAATGAGCTAAAAAAACTTTGCAGTTTCTCGGGTGGCGTTGATTGTAAAAAACGCTATATTATTGCCAGTGGGAACGGTTCCAATAAAGAATCCATAATTTCATTAAAAAAATCATACTCACGGCTTACCGTTGGCGCAACATTTAAGTCGCTGACAAAGAAAAAAGAACATCAATACTGGCGCTATGGAATTAGAATTAAAAACAACGAAGGCAAAGAAATTGCGCTATTTCATTTGGATAACAACAACCTTATCGTTTTATATTCCAAAAATATGGATTCCCTTTCTAATTACAAATTTATGCCAATATTTAAATATATTTCGGAGGATGATTTTAACAATAAATCCGTAGCCCTCAAAGTAAGAATATCCATAGAAAGCCAGGCTTTTCACGCTTCTTTTTATTTAAATGACAATTTTATAACTTCTTATCAAAAAAGAAATGCGGGCACCGGCTTTTCCGCTTCTCTTCTCGCGTGGTCAGATGACAAAAAAAACCATCTGGTAGAGATAAGGGATATTATTATTCGTCCATCTTAACGGCCATGCTATTTTGCCCCTCACGGCGTTGTTTTAAAACCCCCCGTGGTAGCAGTCCAATTGCACCGCAAGCGCGAGCCACGCGCCGCCCTGCTTGCAGGATGGCAGGATTACAGGGTGCAGGGCGGACGCCGGAGGCGCGTCAAGCGCCCGCCCCTTGCCGCCGGTTCATGCCGACGGAATAAATGTTTTCCTTTTTACGCTCTTATAGCGGAAATAGGCCCATTCCCTCGCCATCAGTGCAGTGCAGGCAACGACAAGCGCCCAGAACAAATATTTCCCGGAGTTGATTTCCGTTTTGTTGTTCTGCAGGTTTATCATGCCGGTTTGTATCACCTTTAATTCCTGCCGCAGCGCGTCAACTTTCGCGCTGACGTTTGCGATATCGCCATCAAGCGTGCTGAACCGGTCGCCGATGTCGCCAATGTCGAGCGCGTTGCCTGATGCGCTCTGGAAGCCCGCGCCCTGCTGAGCGCCGCTGTCCTGCTGCTGGCCGGCGCCCTGCTGTTTCGCCCCGTCGTCGGCCGCCGGCGATGCGCAGCCGCAAATAACCATCGCGCATCCGCCGATAAGCATCGCGACAAAAATCGCCAGAACGAAACGAATCAGCCACTTGTCTTGTGGCGGCGTCTCCTGCAATCTATCTGTCAGGTTCTCCATCATATCGCCAGCGTCAGCAGGAGGCCGATGGCAACCTTGACAACCGCCTCGTACACCGTCTTTTTGTGACGCCACGCGGCGTAAGCGGACGCAAAGGCAATCTTCCGGCTCTCGGCCGCCAGTTCGGCGCGCTGTTCTGCCGTCATCAGCGGCACCAGGGCGGCGTCAACTTCGCGCCACTTGTTTTTCATGATGTTGTCGATGACGATTTTCGCGGTGTCCTCTCCCGCCTTTTTCAGCGCGGGGATGTACGGCAGCAGCGTTTCGATGATGCCGAGCAGTTCGGCGTTGTCGGCGATAAACGACGGCAGTTTTGCAACTATTTCATTGGCTTCCATTTTCGCCTGCCTCCGTTTCCGGTTCGCGGCCGTAAAAATAATCAACGCGGTATTTCATCGACGGCTCAATCTGCTTGAGCACGTCCACGGCGTAATCAGCCGCTTTTTCACCGGCGTCAATTTCCGTGACGGCAGTTGTCACCAGCGCGTAATCGATACTCGCGCTGCGCTTCACCTGCCCGTCAACAAACACCCCGCAGCCGCCGAGCGCAAGGCACAGCAATGCAACGGGCCACAATTTTCTCATCATGGCAATTAACCTCCCACGTGAAACACCTTCACCAGCAGGGAGAAAAACGTCAGCACCGCGATGGCGGCGCTCACGATGCCGGTTACGCCGCCGACAATCCCCTGCACTATCAGATTTTTCGCTTCCAATTTTTTTATCCTCTTTTCATGTTCGCCGACGCGCGTGTCAATGTGGCCAATGTGTTCAGCGCAATATTCTTTCCGGTGCGTGCAGTTACTTTCAAGCACCTTGATATTCTGCGTGTTCTCCTGCGACACCTTGAACAGCTCGCCGATATTTTCACTCTGCGTTTTTGTCTGCGTCTCAATCCATCTCATCAACGTGTCATCCATCGACGGCGTTCCTTTCCCTCTCTGGTCAGTTTTTTATCCCAAGGGCGCGGCGGCCCTCGTCTGTCAACAGCGCCTGCGATGCGTCCGGCGCTTTTTCAAAAACATTCGGCGTCCGGTAGCGCGAACGCTGCAAATGCCGAATCAAGTTAAACTCGATTTTCGATTTGTCGTAGAGCGGCGAATAATTTTCCACTACCGCGCCGGCCGTCCACGTGTGAAGCTGCAGCAGCAGAAACGCAAGATGCATCTGATTGCGCGGGAAAATCGATTTCGTCAGGACAGGCTCGACGCGCTTGCTGTAGCCGGGCGGGTCGTCGTAGCAATGCACGCTGCCGCCGTGGAGGGAAAAATCGATGCCGAGAATCTTGATGTGCCTGCAGCCCATGTAGTACGCCATGGCAATCGCGCCGATGCCGCTGTTGTACGCCGAGGGCAGCGGTTTCCCCTGCGCGAAATACCCCCAGCCGTACCCGCAATGCGGAAACGCGCAGTACGCCCCGGCGCGCTCGGCCGCCGGGATCGCGTGGGCGTCAACGTAACCGGCAAGCAGCTTGACGTTTTTCGGCCGGTTCGTATCGTGCCAGACGCAGCCGTCAACGGACACCTGGTAATCAACGTGATGTTTCCGGTGGACGTAGTTCGCGCCGATGACAAAATCGCAGCCGATTTTTTTGTGGTCAATCATATTCGCGCTCGGGCCCGCGCCGAGAACGAGGCACGTCGCGCCGAGGTGGCGCTTCCAGAGGTCTTCCCATTTAACCCGCGCGCCGCTCATCTGCCGCTCGGCAATCTCGCGCCCGCCGGCGCGTTCCACTTGTGATAATGCGACGGTCATTAATTTATTCCTTTGTAGCCGGTCTTCTCAAGATATTTTCTGATGTCAAACTCCAGCGGCGACTGTTCTCTAATCGGGCTGGCGTTTTCAACCGCAACGCCGGTGGCGTGGCAATGAATCAGGAAAAACAGCAAATGAATTTGAATGCGCGGCAGCATTATTTTCTGAAAGATGTTTTGCAATTGCCGCACTTTCTGCGGCGGCTCGGCGTAGCAGTGGATATTTCCGCCGCTTGCGCAGAAGTCCATGCCGATGACGATAATTTTCCGCGCCCCCATGTAATAGGCAAGCGTCAATGCGGCCATGCCGCTGTTGCCGCTGGTCGGCAGGTCGTGCCCGCGCCGGTAGTACGTCCAGCCGAGCCCCGGATGCGGGAACGCGCAAAATGCCCCGGCCGCAAGAACCGCCTTACGCTCCCGGTCGTTGAGATACCCGCCGAGCATTTTTATTTTTTTCGGCCGGTTGGCGTCCTTCCAGACGCGCCGGTCAACGCTGACGAGGTAGTCAAGGTTTTCATGTGTGCGATAACTGTAATTTGCGCCGATGGAAAAATCGTGCGGGATGCCATCCGGCGAAACCATTGCAGCACTCGGCCCGCTGCAGACGCAGAGCGCCGTCTTGCCGCGATGCCTCTGCCACAATGCCACCCAGTCGGTGACCGCGTTTTTTTTATTAACCGCTGATAGATTCATTGTCGCCTTTCCACGTGTCAAAGTTTTCCGCCCGGCAATGCAGCCACAAAAAGCGGGCGTTCCGGTTGCCGCCGCAGTTGTGCCGCTTGCAATAGGGGCACCGCTCTCCGGCGGCGTTTATGGTGAACGTGCCGTCATCGCAGGCAAGGCAGAAAATCAGGCGCCGTTCGGCTTCCGCCGGCGGCACCTCAAAGCCCGGCTCTTCGACGCCGTGCGTCATCAGATAATCGAATGAAAACGGCTGGCAGCCCTGCACGGTTTTTCTCTCCGGCGGGCTGCGGAAATCAGAAGATTTTAGGCTGCGCGGCAAATCGCTGAACCGCCTCGTAATCGCGGGCGTCAGTTGCATTGAGCGGTATTCCTTTCGCGTCGGCATCAAGATTGTATTCACGCTCCAGCGCGTGGTCGGCAATTGCTTTTTGGTAGGCCGTCTGGTCTATCAACTGATGCTGATAGAGCCACAACACGCAGCCGCGCTGAAAATCCTCATAGTGCGCCTTGCTTTCAGTTGGCGCGGCCGTTTTCAAATCGTCAAGGGCGCCGAGGGCGTCATCGTAATTGACGCCGTACTTTTTCCAGACGCTGCCGGCGATGTGCGCGCCGTTGAGCGGCGATTTCACCCAGTCAAACAGCAGGCCCCGCAGGAAGGCGTTCTCGGCAAGAACCGGCGCGCCGCACTGCTGGCACTTGGCGCAATGCGCAGCCGTAACCGCCGTTCCGCTTGGATATTCCTTTGCGCCGGTACCCTTGCCGCGCCACAGATGCGCATCAAAGACAGCGCAATAGGCGCGTATTCCGTTTGCGCTTTCCCGGTATCGTTTCGGGCAATCGATAAACATATTTCAAGCCTCCTGTTTTAACTGCCGCTTCCGCCGCTGCTGGCGGTGCCGCACGTCGAAGAGTCGAGTGAGTAATAGTGATTTGCGCCGTCCGGGTACGAAAGATTATGCGCGCCGCTCGGACAGCCCATGTCAACATGCGTGTAGTAGCAGCTGCCGGCAACGCCGAAGCATTCTGGATTTTTCATCGTGCCGCTGCCGCCGCTGCCCCATGATGCTATCGCGCCGTAATCGCAATCCTCGGTCAGCGTGGCAAAAAAATCAGTCGTGCAGACTACGCTGTAGCAGCAATCAAGCCCGCCGCTGCCTGAACCGCCGGAACCGCTGCCACTTGAGGCAGAGCCGCTTGAGCCGCTTTGCGAGCCGCCGCTTGCGCTGCCGCCTGATGCCGAACCGCCACTGCCGCCCGTTCCACCCGTTCCACCAGTGCCGCCAGTGCCGCCAGTGCCGCCTGATGCTGAACCGCCGCTGCCGCTTGTGCCGGAACCGGACGCCCCGCTGCCTGAACTTGCGCTGCCGCTCGCTGCTGAACCGCTTCCACCGCTGCTTGAGCCGCCGCCACTGCTTGCGCTGCCGCCTGATGTGCTTCCGCTCGAACCGCCGGAACCGCTGGCGCTCCCTGAACTGCCGCTCCCTGAACTGCCGCTTCCGCTCGAACCCGAACCGCTGGCCCCGCTTGACGCGCTGCCTGAAGCGGCTGCTGCAAGATTCAAGGCGAAAACACCGTCGCCCGAATCGGACAGCGTCAAACCGCTGCCGAGTTTTATTACACCGACAAAATGAAACGCGCCGCTTTCGTCAACCCATGCGTTTGGCATATTTTTCTATGGCCTCCAATGGTCAAGCAGTCCAAGCACCAGCCCCGCGCCCGCCTCGATGCCGCCCGGCTGTTCGCTTGCCGGCACGGTTCCGACAACGAGAATCGGGCCGATTTCATTCGCCTCGGCGTACCATGAATCAGGCTGCGGTGATACCCGGCTCTGCATCGCAATTGATGCGTAGTCATTGCAGAGCACCTTGTGGACGCCGGATGTCCACGCCCTGCCGCTCGTCGAAGGTGCTAACGATGCGGCCGCCGCGCCGAAGCGCGTAATGCCGCCGTATTCCGGGCGCTTGACGGCGTAGGAAACATCACCCGCGCGATATTGATAGAGCCAGACAATGGCGCCCTCCGGCACGCTGGCGGTGTCGATGTTGTACATCCCGACATCATCATTTGCCCGCGTAATGCCCTTGCCGCGCTGCGGATTGCTTGTTGATAATCCGGTGCGCTCAACATGATGCACCACACGCAGCATCCGCTTTGCAAGTTCCGGGCTTAATGTTACGCTTTGCGTCATGTCGGCAGCCCCAGTACGGAAAAATCTGTTTGAGAATAAACGCGATACGTAAGATACACAGAATCTGATGGCGGAGAATGCGGATTAAGAATCCCGCCCGAACCATCCAGCCGCTGCGGCGTATCTGCCTGCTGCCCGTTGACCTGAATGCGTTTTTTCTTGCCCGTTGTCGGCGTACCTGCAGAACCGCTTCCGCTGCCGCCGCCGGCATACTCACCGCCGGAGTCGGATTCGTCCGCCGTATCGATGAAAAATAATCCCTGGTCAAGGATGGGCCGGTCGTAGGTTTCCGGCTTGAATTGTATCTGGTACGTTACCACGTAATAATCGACGCCGTTGCGCGACGCCGCCGACGCACTCATTTCCGTCAGCATCGCCGTCCGCTTCGCCGCCGTGTAGCCGTCAATCGTAACTGATGCGTTATTGACCGTGCTGTAATATGCGTTCGCCGCGGCGGGGTCGTAAGTCGCCTCGTTTTGCACAATCGTTACCTGTGGCAGAGAGCGCTCTTTTTCGATGGGCGGGTCAAACCAGTCCTTGGCGCTGTTGAGTATCGGGTTGCCGTAAATGTCCTTCGAGGCAACCTCGGTAAGCGATGCGGCGCCCCAGCTTATCTGCGGGTCTTCGTCAAGCGGATTCGCCGGATAGGAATATCCCGTCGATGTTTGATATTCCACGCGCACCAGATATTGCAGCCGGCTCTCCGTCGGCTGCGGCTCGACGCTGATGGCCTTCGCCGTCGCCTTGTCGGGATGGGCGTCGCCGACTGACGGCACCCCCACCGCCGATACAGCCACAACCGGCCCATCCGCCGGGTCGTCAAGCCTGACAACAAAAACGCGGGTGTAAAAACTCTGCTTCGTTGTCAGCTTGCAGCGTTCGCCGATTGTCTTTTCGTTTACGTCAACAACTGCCATTGTTTCCTATCCCGTAAAAACCTGCGGCATCTGCTCTGCAATGCCCTCCATAGTGTCAATCATCTCTCGCGTATTTTTCGCCGTCTGCTGATTGTGCTTCTCGTTTTTTTTCATGCTCTCCCGCAGCGTTTCCATTGCCGGCAGCGATGCGCTGTAAGCCCCGACGCTGCCGCGTTCAAGCGCCCCGGCGTGCATGTCCTGCCCCAGCGGCACGGTGTCCTCGACATTTTCCTTGAGCTTCTCCGCGCCCTGCCCGTACTGGTCAGGCGAAATCAACCCCTTGTCAAGCCAGCCGCCAAGCCTATCCATTTCATCCTGATATTTTTCAGCGGGGCTTTTTAACGATTCGCGGAACGCCGCCACGTCCCCAAGCGCTTTCTGCTCTGCATCATACGCCTTGATTTTTTCGCTCATTGCATTCGCCTGCGCGATGTCGGCATCGGCCGCGCCGAGCGTTTTCATCCGGTAGATGTCGATTTGCGCCGAGGTCATGCCAAGCGTGTCAGCCTGAAATTTGAGCCTCTCGGTAAGCGAATCGATTTTCTTTTGCGCTACGTCGCTGATACCGCCGACGTCTGGGATACCGCCGACGTCTGGGATACCGGCGGCGTCTTGCGGCTTCGCGCCGGTGGCGTCCAGCCGCTTCTGCAAATCGGCGGCCATTGACAGTATTTTTTCATTGCCGCTTGCCTTGCCCTGTTCGTTGAGAAGCGCAATACCAGCGGCCATCTTCGCCGTGCCCGCAGCCCCGCTGTCCATCACCGCGTCGAATACCTCGCCGGCGTCGTTGAATGCGGCGGGCAACTCCTTGAACTTCCCGTTCAGGCCTCCCATGATGTCGGCCAGTTTTGTCGCGGCCGCGGCCTCTTCGCCGCTCACCTTGTCGAATACCATTCCGGCGTAGTTGAAATCGTCGGGCAAATCCTTGCCCTCTTCTTTCAGTTTTTGAATTGCTTTGCGCAATTTTTCGGTTGCCTCGGGCCCCCGCCTGAACAGCATCTGAGAAAGAGCCTGCTCTTCGGCGGGCATACCTTCGGTCATCAGTTCCTGCCCGCGTTCGAGATGCCGTTTCTTGCGGAATGGCAAAAGCTTGCTTGCCGGCCCCGCCAGAAACTGCATCGACTGCGGCAGCGATTCCCGCGCGTTTAATTTGTAAGCCTGTTCCTTCAGGTTATGTTCGCCCCACTTGTCTGTATAATCCTTCGACAGCGGCATGTTTTTTTCTACTTGGGCAGCGTTCTTTGACAGTTCGGAAAAAACGAAACTCATGTCTTTGAACCTGTCCAGCAGCTTACTTCCCGCGAGGTCGCCGCTTACGGTGCTTAACCGCTCAAGATTATCCGCCACCTCGACGGTGCCTTTTGACAGATTCGCGATGACGCTGATTGCCTCGTCGCCGAAAATCTTCTGCAGCAGTTCCGGCTCCACGCGCGACAGCCGGTCGAAATCGGTTGTCATGTTACCGGTCAGCTTAATGCCTTCCTTTTGCGCCTTTGACATCCGCATGAAAACATTGCGCAGGCCGGTAAAGGTCTTCTCGGTTCTGCCGCCCTTTTGCGTGGCGACAATCAGCGCCGCCCCGACGTCATCAAGGCTGTAGCCGAATGCCTGCGCGCTGGAAATCAAATCGGGGAAATACGTCGCAAGGTCACCCATCGTCAAGGCGCCGAGTTCGGCGATTTTAAATAATTTATTCTGCGCGTCATTCGCGCTGCCGGCGGCCTCGCCGTAAATCAGCATCGTCTTGGTCAGCGCTTGCAAGTTTGTTGCCAAATCGCCGCCCATCGCGCGCGTCAACTCAATCGATTCGCGCAGCAGGTCGTGCTGCATCGTATCGCTCAATGAAGACGCCCCGCTCTGCAGGGCAAACATGGCGTCGGCAATTGTCTTGCGCGACATCCCGAAGGCATTTGACATGCTGATGACGCTACCTTTTACCTGGTCGATGTTCTTGCTGTTATCGCCGAGGGCAAGCAGTTCGGTCATTTCCGACTCGAACGCCATCGTCTCTTCACGCGCCGCCCGGAGGCTCTCCTGCACGCCGGAAAAAATCTGCTGAAAGCCCATGCCGATGCCGGCGGCCCCAAGCGCGCCTTGAATCCCGCGCGAAAAACCGTGCAGGTCTTTTCGCACGCCGCGCAGCTTCCGGTCGAACTTCTGCGTCTTGGCGTCAAGCCCTACCGCCAGCCATGATATAACCGCCATTACGCTTTGCCTTTCAACTGATTATTGTGCCGCTTTGCCCAGCGCATCATCGCCGCTTCCATTTCTTCCGGCGTCCGCTGTTTGCGTTCGCCTGAAATCATAAAATCCTGAATCGTAAATGTCCTGCTCCTGTCGGCGCAGTGGATGTTTGCCAGCGTGCAGGCAAGCAGGCCGTTTCGCATGTCGGCCGCCCGCTCCCCGAACGGCTCAATCGTAAAGAACGCCATCCACTCGGCAAACTCCGCCGCGCTGATTTTCTCCTGCGCCTCTCGAACGGTGCATCCCAGTGCCAATGCTAATTGGAACCAGAAACGTCGTTCGGGGCGCTCTCGGAGTTTTTTGCCAGCGCCTTAATGTCCCCCGGCAGGAAGTGGTTCAGCCTCTCGGCAACCTGCCAGAGCCGGTCAATCGCCGCGCCGCTCTTTTCGTTGAGGGCGTCAACGTCCGCCTTCGTGAACAATTGATTGCCGTTTTCATCGCAGGCGCAAATCGACAGGATAAACGCCTTCAAGCCGCGAATGCCTTCGCCGGCCTTCTCGCGCTGCGTGCGCCACTCGCTTTCAAAATCATCGCGCTCGACGCCGTTTAAACTGCGGATGTACACCACGCCGCCCCACTCCGGGACGGGAACATCCTTGCGTTTCAAATCCTCTGCCGCAAGGATTGCATCCCGCGTCAAAGCCTTTTTCATAACGCCTCCTTGTTAGGTGTCATTACGAACCGCTGCCGCCGCTGGCGCTGCCGATGGAAATTGCGCCGCTGATTTTAACCGTGGCGTTTGCGGTCATCAGGTTCAAGTGCTGCGCTTCGCCGCCGTACTTGGTCATGTGGCCGGTAAAGCTCCACGTGGTGCCACTCGGCCAGGTCACCGTGACGGTTTCATTCGCGCCGGTAATGGGCGGCGATTCGGTTTCGTCAAACTGCATGTCAAAGGAAAACTCCCCGGCGTCGTACAGGTCGGTCGGGTCGAAGGTCTTCGCGTCCGACGTGCCCTGATGCGACGTGTCCACGCTGTCGCGCGACTGTTCAGGCACCTTAATGTTGGTGATGCTCGCCGAAAACGCGCTCGTGCCAAATACGATGGTTATGCCATGGCTGACATCTCCCATTGTTTCACTCCTTTCATATTTTAAACGTTACTCAAAAGACGGCACGCTCTCCGTGTGCCAAATCAAATAATCAATCTTCTCGCTGTAAACGCCGCGCTGGTTCTGCTCGTCGGGCGGTTCGTAGTCATCGACGGCGCCATCGAAATAGGCAACCTTGATGGTCTCCGTGGCTGCCGTGCCGCTGTACCCGTCCAACGCGCCGCGCACGGCGTCCGCCACGCTCTCGGCGGTAACGCTCGACAGGGCCCAGCAGTTAATCTGCATCCGCACCTGCGCAAGGCCGGTTGCCCCGCCCTGGTGATGTTCATTGCTTGCCGATATTTTTTGAAACGTGATGTAGGGATACGCCGCCCCGCTCGGTGCCGCCGCCGGATAAATGCGCCCGGCGACAAGCGCCGCCAGCGTTTCATTGCCGGTAAGAATCGAACGCAGGGCCGCCTTGATGCTCATCACCTCACCGCCTTTGCAATGCCGTCCGCGATTTCGGCCGCAAACACGTTTTGCGCCTGCGCGCGTTTGTTATCAAGCGCCGGCCGCAGATACGGATGTGCCGGCATGTTCCTGGTGCCGTACTCCTGCGCCGCCGGGTAATAGCCTTCGTCGCTGATGTGCCGCGCCGCCTTGGTTTTGTTCTTTATCTTTTTCGCAAGTTCGTCGCGCGTCGCCGTTCTCACGATAATGCGGATGTCCCCGCGCCGCTTCGCCTTGCCGCTGCGCACGACAATGCTCTTTGACAGCGCGCCGATGTCTTTCGGCGCAAGGGCCTTCGCCTCCGCCTGAACGATCTTCATCGCCTTGCGGCCGGCGCGCCTGACAATCTTGCGCTGCACCTTCAACACCAGGGCTTTCAGCTTGCGCTGCAGTTGCCGGTCGCCGGTAATCGTGATGTCAACAAACTTTTCCATTGTCATAATCAACTCCCGCTTCCGCTTCCGCTTCCGCTTCCGCTTTCACTCTCTGCCACGGCCGCCGGGTCTTCCGCCTCAACGGCCATGGTTTCAATTTCGCGGTTCCGCTCGTCAAGGTTACGAACCGATTCGATGTTGAAAACGCGCGTGCCGAAAACAATCCGGTCTTTCGCCGTGATGCCGTCGTAATGCCGCAGCGCGATGCGATGTGTGACGGCGCTCTTCACCTGCTGCGCGAAAAAATATTCACGCCCTGAAATCGGCTCAACCGAACCCCACACCGTCGCAAGGTCAGCCCAGGTAAACGATGTTTGCCCGTGCGCGTCCTGCGTTTCGGTGTAGCGCTGAATGGTCAGCCGGTGCCGTAATCTGCCGATATTCATACGTCACCCCCGATAACCGCGCGATGCGGCCATAGAAGGCGGCTGACGGTGGGATTGTCTTCAATGCGCATTTCAGTCCGCGCTTCCCGATGCTCGTACATGTCGCCGACAAGCAGCTTGCAGGCAGCGATAACAGAAGCGGGTACGGCGTTGTCGGTATCGCCGCTTCCCCCGCTGCCGCTGCCCGAATCAGCACCCGCGCCGTACCCGGCAACAAACGTTACCGTTACCGCCTGAATGTGCGCGCGGGTTGTGGGCCATGCCGTGCCGTAGGCGGGCATGATGCGGCCCACGTAGCTGTCGCTGTCCACGGTGTACTCATCGCTGTCAAGCGTCTGCGTATCGCCGTTGGTGTCAACGTAGGTGATGCTCGTAACGGATTGCAGGGGCGGACGCGGCATGGAGATAACTGCCGGGAACGCGTCAAGCGTCATCTCGTAGGTGGCGCTCACCAGCTGCCGCGCGAGATATGATTCGATGTAATCCGTCGCGGCGTCAATAAGCGCGGTGATTAAATCATCGTCATCGGTGCCGGAAACGCGAAGATGCGATTTCATGGCGGCAAGCGTTACTATCCGCTGCGTCGGGGCAACCGTCTGAACCAGTGCGTAGTGCATGGCGCCTCCTTACATCGGGCAGGCCGTTACGCCGAAGGTAAATGACGCATTGCTGAACCCGCTGCCGCTGTCGCCGGCCGAACCGCTGTCGCCGCTGGCGTCGAGGTCGGTAATCTCCCACCTAACCCGCCAGTCATCGCCGAGAATATGCCGCACGCCAGCCGCGCTTAAAGCGGTGCCGTTTTCAAACTCGGTCAGCGCGCCGCCTGCGCAAATCTTGGCGACGTAGCGCTTCGTTCCGCCGGTTCCGGCAATCTGCGTGAAATGCAGCACGTCCAGCCAATTGGTTCCGTCCGCCTTCGTCTGCACGTACACGTCAAGCAGGTCGCCGGCATCTGTTGCGGCTGCGGTAACATCCAGCACAAAGGCAACGGCGTTTACCATGCCCTGCAGCTGAACGGCCGAGCCGTTGCCGTCGCTCGTTCTCGCGGCGCTTGCCGCAAGCGCAACGTAGTCATAGGTCTTTTTTACGTCGGGCTTCATCAGCTATCTCCTCCCGATTAACTGTCAGCGCCCGGAACGAGCAGTCCCTGCGCGCCAAGGGCATTACTGCAGTAATTCTCGCAGTACGCCACGCCCGTGCCGGAAATGCCGGCGTCGCCGTCTTTCAGGTTCGCCACGTAGTTGCCGGCGACAAAGCCCGTGCAGCTATTGTGCATCGCAATGCCAAGGCCTGCAGCAGCGTCGATGTTGATGACGCGGTTGTTTACCACCTGCAAATCTGCCGAGGCCGCGCCGTCAAGTTTGACCGCCGCCGCGCTGCAGTCGCCGTGCAGGTAATTGTTTTTGATGATGCTGCGGTCAGTGCCGCCGAGGGCCGAGATGATTGACGAAGTGGTTCCGCCTGCCGTGCCGCAGTATTTGCAGTTTTCGATGATGACATCATCGCAGTCCGCCGTGATTTTGACGCCGATGAGCCACTCCTTCGTGTTGGCCGTTTCCTTGAAAATAAGCCCATTCAGGTGGCACCCGTCGGCTGACGCGCCGAGCGTGACGCCTGCGGTGATGCCGCCGGTGTAGTTCGACAGCAAGAGCAGGTTTTCAAGCGTGACATCCGCCGCCGTGATGCTGACAGTTGCGGCCGCCGCCGTGGTGAACGTCAAGGTCGGCATGAGCGAACCTTCGCCGAGGCCGATGATTTTCACGCCGGCAATGTCGCAGACGAGGCTGGTTGCCGCGATGATGGTTTCGGTGTGGCCGGGCAAGACGAATATCACGTCACCCGCGCTTGCCGTGCATTTGCCGACGGCGTAGTCGATAGTGGCAAACGGCGAATCGGGATTGCGCCCGTAACCGGCCGTATCGGACGCCGCAGCATTGCTGCTGTCAACGTAAAAGATTGTGCCGCTGCAGAAACTCTTGTCAACAACTGAAAAGAGTCCGCCCGGCTGACGCTGAACAAATAATTTTGTGTCCGCCATTGAAGGGTTCCTTTCCTACGTTTGGTTAAGAGAGGCGCCGGGGGGCAACGCGCCCCCCGGCTTAATCAGTGAATCACGTTACGCTGTCAGCCGTCAGTCCGTCATACGCGAACTGCGGGCCGTAGCGAATCACGGTAACGACGCCCTCGTCGGCGGCGTTGTCCAGCGTGATGTACGGAATGACGTAGCGGTAATCAACGCCCGCGTCCGCCGCTTCCTGCGCCAACTGCTCGGCGGTCATCTCAAGAACCAGATAATCGCCTTCCGCACTGCCGACATCACCGCTCCAATTGACGATAGCGGCAGCGTCGCCGCTGTTGCCGTCGGCATCGGAATCGGCGTAGAACGAAAGCGCCTTGACGCCCGCGCCGGTCAGGTTGCCGGCGGTTAAAATCGCGACGATGCCCGCGTACCCGCGCATGTCGAGCCATGCGGCGTCCGCTTCTGCCGCGCTCGAAAAATCGTCGTCGCACCAGAACACGTCCGTCTTGTTATTGCACAGCCATTTATCAGCTGCCTGTGGGCTTGCCATTTTCAAATCCTTTCAAAAAGAAACCGGGTTACGGGTTATCGCGCGTTCAGCGTTACGAACGGGCTGAGGGTGCTGGTGCTGTTTTTCGGAGTCAGCGCGCTCCTCCACCACGGCGCGCCTGCGTTGCGCATCGTGAACCGGAACGCCCGCTCGTTGTAGATGAACCGCACGTGAATCGATTCGGCGCTTTGCAGCTGCTGATAAACGCCTTCCAGGTACTGCGTCCAGTTGGCCAGAGTAAGGTCGCCCTTGTCGCCGATGGTCTGGCAGTACTCGGTAAAAATCAGCGGCCGGCCGAAGAGCGTATTCGGGATATCTTCCCGCGCGCTCGGCACCCACATAGGTATGCCGCCGGTGCCGATGGGCATGGAAAGCGCCGAAAGCTGCGGGATGCAGTCGTTGTTGGCCATCCAGACGGCGTTCTCATATCCCCAGATACGCGCGCGCATCTTGACGATATTTTCATAGGTGATGGTGTCCGCCGCCTGTCCGGTTTCCTTCGTGACGCCGATAAGCGCCGGGCTGTTCATGATGCCGAGAAACTCCCCGACGCCCGTGCCGCTCAAACGCTCTTCGAGAATGTGCGAATTGAACTCGTCTTTAAAGCCCGCCGCCAGAAGCGCGGCGAACGAAATCGGCGAATCGGTGAGAAGTTCTTCGGTCGCGTAGGCAAGGCCGAACAGGTTGTAAACCTGAAAGGTGATTTTCTCGAACTGCATTCTGCTTGAAGCGCCCGTGTCTGCCTCGGCGCGGCGCGTGACGGTCAGCCCGCCGGAAACGCTCGTGCTGTGGTCTTTGTCAACGCGCGCCGGAATCGGCAGCGACGTTGCGTTCATCGGGATGCGGGTTACGAGGCCGCCGACGCGGTCAGGCTCGGCGTCCAGTTTGAGCACGTCGGGCGAAAATCCGACGGGAAGCAGAAAGCCGCCGTAGGGGTCGGCGTAGCCGCCCTGCTCATCGCTGCCGGCAGTCGCCGCAACGCGCAGCGGTTTGAGCCTGTCGGAGACGATGCCGGTTCTCGCGGCGGTGATAATCTCGTTCAGCATTTCGCGCGGCGTCGAATACCCGCGGTTCGGGTCGTCAACAGAACGCAACTGCTGATTTTCGGCAACCGCAACGTTCTGCTGCGGGGCAGCCAGGGCCGCCTTCGGAGCGGGAACGGTGCCAAGCGCCTCAACCTGCGCATTCAGCCGGGCATCACGCTCGATGGCCGCCTCGATGCCAAGGGCTTCCGCCTCGTAGGCGTCGGCCTTGGTCAGCAATTCGTCAATCTTTTTTGCCTCGTCTTCGGTGATTTCGCGCTCGGCAGCCTTGGCGCCGTCGCGAATGGCCTTTGCCTGATTTATGGCATTCGCCCGCTGTTTTCTCAATTCAAGTATTTTCTTCATTGTCTGTTCTCCAAAAATGCCTGTCAGTTTTCCGGTGCTGCTTTTTTTCCGGCGCCGTCCGTCTCTGCGGTGCGCGCCGCATGGTTCAACGCGTCTCTGCGCGTGCAATAAAAAAGCCGGCTCCGCCGTGCACGGAGTCGGCTGTTTATTGCAAATTGTGCGAAAGGGTCATGACGCCTTCCGCGTCTCACCTACTATGTCGAAGATTACGCCCTTTCAGATAGCCTAATTTTTACATCCGCCTGATAATTTTTTGCTGCGCTGCTTTTCGGCGTTACCGCCGCAAGCGTCTGCTCGAACGTCTGAATGCCGTCGATAAGGCCGTTTGCTATCGATTCACCGGGCATAAATACCCGGCCGTCGGCAAGCTCCTTAACCTGCGTTGCTGTCATGCCACGCCCGCGTGAAACCATGGAGAGAAAGTCTTTGTAATAGGCGTCAACGATGCGCTGGAAATCGGCGCGCTGCGCTTCGGTGATTTCCGTCCCTTCCGCGCCGGCGGCCTTGTATTTGCCGGTGGCTATCGGTACCGCCTCAATGCCCTCTTTCTCGTAAAACTCATGCCAGTCGTACATCATCATAATCGTGCCGATGCTGCCTACCATGTCCATGCGATGCGCGTAAATAGCCTCCGTCTGGCTGGCAACGTAATAGGCCGCGCTGGCTGCCATGCCGTCCACCTGCGCCACGACGCGCTTGCTTTGCCGCGCCGCATAAACGGCGTCGCCGAGTTCGGCAATGCCGTCAACGCTGCCGCCCGGGGAATCGATGGCAAGCAGAATCGCAGCAACGGCGCTGTCAGCCGCCGCCCGTTCCACCGCCCGCCGCGCCGTTGCCGTTGACGTGCCGCCGAAAAGTGTTAAAAACAGGTTCGGCAGCTTATCCATGATGCCGCGAATGCGTATCACGGCAACCTTGTTCATTATTTGATACGGCTCGCTCGGGGCTGCCGCCTCGATTTTAACCCCTGATAGCGCCGCCGAGGCGGAACGCAAACGGTTGTAGGCGTTCTGCTCAATGGCCCAAATCCCGCCAGCCGGTAAAATACTGTTCTGTTTCATGTCATACCTCCATTTCAATTTTGTCTGCGAGCCTCTCTGCGTAAGCGAAAGCAACGTCAATAAATATTTTGCCGTGATTGTACTGTTCGGCAATTGTCATTTCGGCGTCTCTGATATAATCATCCCCTGCGTCAAGCACCGCAGCCGAGGCGTCAGCGCCTGCCTTAATCAGCCGCGCAAGGGCGTCAGCCGCCGGCGTTACGCTGTCAATGTAATACTGCCGCTGCTGCTCAAGGAATGGCCGCAGCCACGCGTCAAACGATTTCGGGTCAAGCTGTTTTTTCAGCGCGCGCTCTACCGCCTTTTCCTGTTTCGCAAATACCGGCGCAATTGCCGCCTCAAGAACCGGCAGCATTGTTTCCCGCGCCGTCGCGGTATCATCCGCCTGCTGCTTGCCGCTCTGCTGCAGGCTTTCCGCCGTTCCGTCGGCGTTTATCCGCGCCATATTTGCCGGCACGTAATGCGCGTCGCCGCCTTCGTACGGGTTTTCATTTTCGCATTCCAGGATGTCGTTCGGCGATTTCGCGCCGATGTAGAACATGTTCCGGTAGTACGTGCTGCGCTGCGCCTGGTCGCCGCGCAAAAGGCCGCTGAACAGATGCTCGGCAAAGTATTCCGGCGTGTCGAAAAATATCTTGCGTTTCAGTTCCTGTTCCCAGCGGACGCTCCACGGCGTCAAGGTATCTACAACATATTCGATGTTCTGCGATTCGATGTTAGAAAACGTCGCCTGTTTCAAATGCTGAATCTTGTGCGGCGGCATCCGGAACCAGCGGCAAATCTCGACAACCTGAAACTCGCGCGTCTCGAGAAACTGTGCCTCTTCCGGCGGCACGCCGATGCGAGCGATGTCCATGCCCTCCTCGAGGATAATCGCCTTGTGCGATTTACCGGCCCCCTTAAACCGCTTGGCCCATGATTCGCGCAGGTTTTTTAATGCCGGCTGGCTTAGCGTGTTGGGATGCCGTATTATCGTTCCGGGCGTGGCGTCATTGGCGAAAAAGCGCGCGCCAAACTGTTCCGCCTCAATGCCGAGGCCGATGCTCTCCCTGCCGAGCACCGACATCCCGTAGCCAGAGAGGCCGTCAATGCCGAGGCCGTGAATGTGCAGCACCTGGTCGGGCCGCAAGAATACGGATTGCCCGATTACATCGGCGCTTCGGATTTCGTAATGCAGCTTGCCCTGCTTGTTTCTCCGCAGAATAACCCGGCTCGGATGTATCGGCCAGAACGCCGCAACCTCGCCTTTTCCGTTACGGGCGATTTCGGCGAACCCGCCGCCCCAGCCCAGCGCGTGATGCGTCAGCGTTTCCCGGAACGCAATCGCCGTCATTTCCTCATTCGGCGAATCGTGCAGCAGCGCAAACGTCGGATGATCCTTTGCGCGCCGTTTCCCGCGCGGCTCAAGCCGCTCGTAGGTAATAAGCGGCAGTTTTCCGATGTCCTCTGAAATGCAGCGGATGCAGGCGTAGTACGCCGACAGGCCGAGCGCCTTTTTCGCGTTGATGCGGACGCCGGCGGCGCTTTTATTGCCGCCGAAAAAATTAACCAGCCACTGCTGCACCGTGTCCGCCGCCGTCCCGCTGTACTGGTCATCGAATATGCTCTGAACGATGCTCATAATTAGCGGCTCCAAGATTTAACGTCAAGTAATAGTAATGCCCCGCACGTGATAAAGCCGGCGGGCGGATAAATCAGATACGCCCCGGCAGTTACGAGCGCAAGCCCGGCAAACGCAATCGCGCTTTTTATAATTTTCGCTTTTTGTTTCACGTTCATATCTCCAACATCCCACGCGTTTCATAGACACTGCCGCGCTCGGCGGCCGCAACCGTACACCTGCCAAGCGCCATTATCGCCGCCACAAGGGCGTCGATGCGCTCCGTCGATTTCGCCTTTGACGGCCTGATATTGTCGGACTCGTCAGACTTCACGGCGGCATTGGCCGTGCACCATTTCAAAACCGGGTTGCCGTCATACGCAATCTCGCGTCCAAGCACGGCGCGCTCAAACTCCTTCGCCGGAGCGCTCATGCTTTTCCATCCCTGCCGGAACTCAACGAGATTAAAACCATCCTCTTCGGCAAGGTCGTTGGCAAGGCTCTGCGCGTTCCACGGGTCGTAGGCAATTTCCCTGATTTTGTATTTCGCGGCAATCTCGTTTATTTTTTTGCGCACCCACCGGTAATCTATCACGTTGCCCGGCGTCATCTCGATAAAGCCCTCCCGCGCCCATGTTTCATACGGCACGCCGTCGCGCATCTCGCGCTCGTGCACGTTATCGCCCGGCACCCAGCAGAACGAAAATAAACAGTATTTCTTGTCGCGCTCGAAACAGAGAACCAGCGCCGTTAAATCGGTTGTCGATGACAGGTCGAGCCCGGCAAAGCATTCCTGCCCGGCAAAATCTTCAAGGCGCACGTCTGATTGGCAGTCGTTAAACGCGTCCATGTCTATCCAGCGTTCGTCAGTCGTAGTCTGCTGATTCAGGTGCAGGCGCCGGAAGGTGTTTTCGTAACGCGCTATCCGCTGCGCTTTTTTAAACTCCTCACGCAGATATTGCATTGAAACGGAAACGCCGAGATTCGGGTTTGCCTTGTGCCATACCGCCTCATCCGTCCAGTCGTCATCCTGTTCCGCCTCGTAAATCACCGGCAGAAAGGTTACGTCATCGATGATGCCGTCGCGTACCTGCTGCGCGTATTTGTATTTTTCGTTACAGATTGACGGATGGTCGTAGTCGGCCGTCGTGAGGTAGATAACCATCGGCTGCTTTCTCGCGCCACGGCTCGTTTCCAGCACGTCAACAAGCTCGCTGTTGGGCTGCGCGTGCAGCTCGTCGATGATGATGAAGTGGCCGTTGTAGCCATGCTTTGTCGATGCCTCGGCCGAGATTGCCCGGTAGAAGCTGCCGGTGGCCGGACACATCACCGTTTTGCTGGTCTCGTAGATTTTCGCTCGGCTTGAAAGGCTGTCATTTTCAAGCACCATCGTTTTGGCGGGGCCGAATATCAACATCGCCTGGTCTCGGTCGGCGGCAACGCAGTAGTTTTCCGCACCCATTTCGCCGTCGCAGAACGTGGCGTAATTGATAATTCCGCCGCCGAGAAGGCTCTTGCCGTTCTTGCGCGAGACGTAGATGAAAATATACCGGTAGCGGCGCGTTCCGTCCGGGCGCTTCCACCCGAATGCATTGGCGATAATCGCCTGCTGCCACAGTTCGAGCGTAAAGGGCTGCTTGGCCTTGACGCCCTTGACGTGCGTTAAAAACTGTGGGAAAAACTCACACGCGCGGAGCGCCGCGTCCGCGTCAAACGTGCAGTCGCCCGCCGTCGCTATCGGGTCGTAGCCGGGTATCAGCGAGATGATTTCGCCGATGTCCATTTTTTCAGCTTCAAGCACCGGTGCCAAAATAACGCTCCTCTTTCGTCATGTCCTTTTTGCCCTTGTCAGGCGGCGTCGCCATTGCCGCCCGCGCCGACGGCGTCATGCCGAACTCGCGTTCAAGCCGCAAAAGCTGGTCTGATAATTTCATTGCAAGATTCACCTGCGGAAACTGCTTGAAATCCACAAGGTCGCCGGCGGCGTTACGAACCGGCAGCGCCGTGCCGTGCTTCGCAAGAAACTCCTCGGCTTCGCGCCACTTTGCGAATATCTGGCAGTACCGGGCAAGGCTGTTGCGGTCAATTTCTCCGAGCACCTTCATGGCGTCAAGGCGCGGCGCAATCTTTTTCCAGACGCGCTTTGCGTCTTTGCGCAGCCACGTCGGGCAAATCGGCCTGCCGCCCTGCGGCTCCGGCTCATTCGCTCTCGTCTTCGCCCGCCAACTGCCGCGCATCTGCAATATCGGCGTCGGCGTCGGGGCCGGCCCTCGCTTACCCATACTCACCCCCTTTTCTGTCAGGGATAAACTCACTTCCGCAAGCCGGGCATTTCACGACGGCGTTCTTCTCGTTCGGTATCGTCTCTGCGTCCGGCGGGCAAAACTGCGTCATTAACTCTTCTATTTCAGCCTCGTCAAATCCCGTTATCTCAATATCCTGCAACGCACCCGTATCCAGTTCCTCAAGAACATCTTTAAGTTTTGCCGTGTCCCATTCGCCGCTGATTTTGTTCAGGGCAAGATTAAGCGCCTTTTCCTGACTCTTCGGCAGGTCAACGCGGACGCAGGGAGCGGTCTCTTCTCCCGCAGCCTCAAGCGCCTTCAAGCGCTGATGCCCGCCGATAACCGTGTTGTCAGCGTTGATGATGATGGGCTTCACGCAGCCGTATGCCTTGAGCGATTTGCCGAGCTTGCGCATTTCGTCTTCCGACATCAGGCGCGGGTTATACGCCGCCGGCTTGAGCGTATCTATCGGGAGTACCTCAAAATCCATGTCGCAATCTCCTACCGTACAAAGCCGAGAAATGCGTTTGTCGGGAAAATTTCCTCACCTGCTCCGCTTCCGCCGCTGCCACTCTCCGCCGAGCCCGAACCGGACGCGCCGGAACCGCCGCTGCTGCCCGCTTCGGTGTATGTGATTTCGGCGGTAAGCTCCTTAACTTCGATAAACTGCCCCTGATTATCCCGCACTACAAGATTGTCAAGGTTGGAACTGCTGATGTTCCAGTCAGCGGTGGTATTCCATCCGCCGCCGCCATCAGGTGTAAAGCCCTTTCCACCTTCCCAGTCCACCCCGCCGTTAAGCGAGATGTCCAGCGTGATTGTCTCAACCCCGTAATTCTTCGCCCAGCAGTGCAGCTTAATAGCCGTTGCCGCACCCGCGCTCCAATTCGTCATGGGGAAGGTAACGAGGCATTGCCCATCGGCGCTGTTTACAACATCGCTTGTCGGAGTACCGCTTGGCCCGTATGTCCCGCCGTCGATATTTCCATAATCACCGTTGGAAAAGCTGCCTGTCTGCCCTACTGGAACTAAGTATGCTGTCGCCATTATCATTCCTCACTGATAAACAACAGGCGGCATTCAACGCCGCTCGACAATCTCAAAACCCGTGAAAAAATCTGCTTATT
>Ga0208904_1000560_pt1 | contig 29793 bp, 16 predicted proteins | sample AntAceMetag02UKB_FD_184774 | JGI IMG/M metagenome (GOLD analysis project Ga0208904, IMG submission 184774) | Saline lake microbial communities from Ace Lake, Antarctica - Antarctic Ace Lake Metagenome 02UKB (SPAdes) (version 2) | ecosystem: Environmental > Aquatic > Non-marine Saline and...
ATCTCCTCACCTTCTCTTTTGAATTTTGTTGTTACAAAGCCTTTTATCGCGGTCTGGGCAATAAGCGCTATATCGCTTACCGCAAGATTGAATGTCGCTGCCTTATCCTTAAATACATTTACCTTTACTTCCGGAGAAGGGGCTATCATGGTATCTCTTATACTATATATCCCGGGTATCTTGCTCAAGCGCTCTTTTACCTCATTGGTGATATTGCGCAATTTTCTAATATCCTGACCCTTGACATCAATAACAACTGCGGCATCTGCCTGGAAAGCGGACTTGAATACAGATTCCTGCAATATATATTCCACATTTGCGCCTCCAAGGTCTTCAGGACCTAGTTGCTTCTTTATCTTTTGTAAGACATCTGAAGCTGAGGCCATGCGATAACCTTCACCTAATCTCCCTAATCGCGCCTTGGGTTTTAAGTTAACTATTATCTGGGCCTGATTAGGGCCCATGGTCTCAAGCAGGGCAGTACCCTTCTTCTCCTTTGTTGAGCCTATATTGACTGTTACACTTTTTATATCCTTAAGCTCAAACAAATATGACTCTATCCTTTTTGCTATACTATCTGTAAAATCAAGTTTTGTTCCCGGTGGTAATTCCAATTTCATTATAAACTCACCCTGATCGACCCTTGGCAAGAGCTCTGTATCGAGTACAGGAAACAATAAACAGGTGCCCAGAAAGACAAGAAGCACTATGCCTAGACAGGCGGATTTATGATTAATAAAAAAGGTAAGTGTGTTCTGTGTAAAGGCCTGCAGGGGCCCTAATAGCATACCTGCCAGGCCCTTTTCATCTTCAACAACTACTGTCGGTATGTTACGCACCTTAGAACTCAATATAGGTATCAATGTCAATGCCGCTATCAATGAACCCAATAGAGAGAATGTTACTGTAAAAGCCAAGTCTTTACATATCTGGCCAGCTATACCTACTACAAATATCATAGGAAGAAAGACAGCTATAGTTGTAAGGGTTGAACCTGTAATAGCGCCACCTACCTCTGTTGCGCCGCAAATGCTAGCCTCTTTCAGAGGCATATTCTCTTCCTGTCGGTGCCTGTATATATTCTCTATTACAACTATGCCATTATCTACCAACATACCTACGCCGAGAGCTAATCCACCTAAGGATATCATATTTATGGTTATGCCGCTTAAGTACATAAGAGCGAATACAACCATCATAGATATCGGTATATTAAGTGCCACTATCGCCGCGCTTTTGACATTGCCTAGAAAAAATAAAAGTACCAGAAAAGCGAGAAGCCCCCCTTGGAGCGCAGCGTCACGAACGCCCTGTATATTGGCCTTTATCGCTGTCGACTGATCAGCAACTATATTTATATTGATATTCTTGGGCAAGACCTTTTTTAAGCGCTTAAGTATATCCTTTACGTGATTTGCGACTTCAAGAGTATTGGCATCCGCCTGTTTTTGAACAGCTACTGATATATTATCCTTATCATTAAAACGAGAAACTGATGTCTTGTCCTTAAACGCCTCTTTTACGCTTGCTACCTCTTTGAGGAAGATAAGCCTGGTATCAGGCGTTGCCCTTGCCTCTTTCTCCATCTGGTCTTCAAGACCATATTCAGTATATTCGCTCTTCTTATTTCTGTCATCAAGTCCTACGACAAGATCATCTATCTCTCCTGTAACCTTGAACTCACCTATAGTCCTTATAAGATATTCATAAAAACTCTCCTCTATGGTGCCAGCGGGATAATTGAGGTTAGACTTACTTATCAACTCCACCACCTTATTGAGCACAAGCCCTTTAGACATGAGTTTATCCTGATCTATCTCAATAAGCACCTCAGGTATGCGCCCACCTGTTATATTAGCGGCAGCTACACCATTTGCTTTTTCTATCTCGTTCTTTATTATCTTATTAACAGTCCTTCGTAATTCAGCGGGGCTTATCTTATCAGCGGTAATGTTTAAAACCATAAGGGGAAGTTCAAAAGGATTAAATTTAATTACTATAGGGTCTTCTGATCCGCGGGGCAGGCTCTCTTTTATAAGATCTATCTTCTCGCGCACACCCAAGGCCGCGAAATCCATATTCGTACCCCAGCTAAACTCAGCAATAACAAGCGACGTCTCTTCTTTTGATATGGAGCTTATGCGCCGCACGCCGCTGACCGTACCGACAGCCTCTTCAACGGGCTTGGTAATCAATATCTCCATCTCTTCCGGAGCGGCGTCCTTGTAATATGTAACTACACTAAGCTGGGGGTAGGTAATAGGTGGGTATAATTCCTGCTGAAGCCTTGTCCATGATATCAGGCCAAAGAGCACGATACCTAGAAAAAACATTACGACCGTAACCGGTCTTCTTATTGAAAAACTTGGCAATCCCATTGTATCCGCATATCGTATTGCGTCATGCGCTATGCGTAAAAACGCGATGCTCAATACGCGATACGCAATACTGGTTATATTTATCTAATTTAGAACGCAGCTTCCTGGACCTCAATAACATCAACCTTAACGCCATCTTTAAGCTCTGCCATGGATTCTGAAACCGCCTGCTCGCCCTCTCTCATGCCATCTGTTACTTCCATATAATCTGTGGAGACATATCCTATCTTAACAGATGTTGCCTTGGCAATATTATCATCTCCTACTACATATACGGAATCAAACTCACCATTATTATCGATGTCATAGAAACAGGATGTAGGCAATTTAATAGTATTCTTCTTTTCATATACAGATATCCAGATCCGGGCAAACATTCCGGGCAAAAGCGTTCCTTTTGGATTATTGTTTTTAAGCCTTATCTTTACAGTCAATGTCCTTGATTTTCCCTCGATTATAGGCGCTATATTTTCAATCTCTCCTTCAAATTCCACGCCGGGATACGTATCAACGGTTATCCTCGCTTTTTGTCCAAGCGCTATCCTGTTTATATCTTTCTCTATGATACCCATCTCCGCTACCACGGTAGCTGTCTCGTAAAGAGATGCTACCTTGACATTAGATGTTACAAACTCGCCGACCTCCACATCCCGCGTACCCATTACGCTGTCCAACGGGGAATATAAATATGTCTTATCCAGCTCTGCTAAAGCAAACTCGACTTCCTTTTGCGCGGACTTTGTCTGGGATTTAACACTTTCGTATTCGAATTGCACCTCATCTAACTTAGGCTTTATTATTATGCCATCTGCAAAGAGCGTCTGATTCATCTCAAGCCTCTTTTTTGATGCCTCTCCTGATATCTGCTGAGTCCTATGCTTGGTCTTTGAGTATTCAAGTTTCAGCAGCGCGTCCTTCTGGTCAAGAGTCGCTACAATATCACCTTTTCTCAACAGGTCTCCTTCAAAAAAATTAATGGAGTCTACTACGCCATTTACAGAAAACCTTAGCTCAACCTCCCTGTCACCCTTTATCGTCCCCATCCCGGGCAAAATATCTACAAAATCCCCTCTTATAACACGGTAGGTTCTCACTGTTACAAGCTCTTCTACTACTTCTTCTTCAGGGATCAGTAAGTCCTCTTCCGGCTCCTGTCTTAAGAAAGGTATCTTTTCAATAATCTTTGTAGCGCCTATCTTATCCATAAATTCAGGCGCGTATTTCGGTCCCAACATAAAAAGAAGTGCCACAACACATATAAGGACTGTTAGCATTACCATAACGGTCCGCATTAATGATCCTCCTCCGGCAGGTGCAAAGGCTGTTGGCTTTTTCTTTATAATTTTTTTCATCTGATCAGCCATGTTACTCTTTTTTTCAGGCTTCTTTAGCGCATCCCTTACAGGGTCTTTTATTTTTTCATCTTTATTATTTTCAGATGCAGGATCCTTGCCCACACCAGGAGAGTCCTCGGGCTTACGTTTTCCGAACCTGAATTTAAAGATACTCATTATCGCACTCCTTATTATTTGACTATTTAATTAACATTAAAATAATCTTTTACACCTATTACTTTATTAATCTTTATTAACGCGAGGCTATAATCTGAAAGCGCCTTTATATAGACTGATTTTTCATCGGCAAGTTGTACCATAGACTCCAATAATTGCGATTGAAGCGCTTCATTTAAGCTTGCTTGTGCCCTAGCTACCTTTGTAGCCTCTGCGTGAAAACGAACTTTTTCCAGGGCATTCTTAACCTGCAATATAGACTCCTGATAATTATAATATGCCTCTTTTATCTCAAGCGCTGCCTGGCGCCTGGTTTCTATCAACTCATTCTCAGCCTTCTGCTTGTTAACCTTTGCCTCCTTTATCTCAGAACCTATGGAAAGAGAGTTTTTATCAAGTATAGCTATCTCTCCTGAGTTTACAGTAGAACCCACCCTATCTGTATCTCCAACCTTCATGCTGGTCTTATCTTTTGTAAATGAATAAGATGGCGTGGCGAACCAAAAAGGCTTACTGACTTTGACACCTACATTCCAGTTATCATCCAGATTCTTTGGTTCTGTATCATAATAGGAGTCACCTCTGCCATAGAAGCCTGTCAGATCTACCCTAAAGCCTTCCTTGCCCTGCGCGATCTTCTCTCCATACTCATTAGATTCTACAAGCAGCTTATTAACTATTATATCAGGCTGGTTATTTGACGCTGCCTTCAGGCACTCATTAAGATCAATCTCTATAATATTGAATGGGAGTTCCGTATCAACCTCGGAAAGGTCTATAACCTGGTCACTAATATCAAGGCCCAGCGCCTGCTTGAGCTTAAACCTTCCTAACGCGAGGTCCCTCTCAGCTGTAGCAAGCTGGAATTGTATCTGATTATAACGTGATCTTACATTAAAGATCTCAAGATTTGTACTTAAACCGGATGCATACCTCTTTTCCGCTAACTTTATAATAACATCCGCCTCCTTAAGAAGCTCCTTCTGCAGTCTTATGTTCATTACCGCTGTAACTATATTGTAATATGCTTCAGCAACCTTAAAATCAAGGTCATTGGCTATCTTCTTATACCTAGCGTCTGAAAGAGATACATTGACCTTACTCTGCTTATAGGCGTTCATAAGCCTGCCACCCTGGTAAACAGCCTGTTCGCCTTCTACTCCATATAATTCCTCAGTAAAGGCAACATCATCTACAACATCTCCGGCAGTATGCGATACCTTAAGTTTTACATTAGGGAATAATGCTCTAAATGCATCTCTTTGTTTCAGTTGCGCGAGTTTTAGCTCTTCTTTGGATGTCTTAGCCTGTAGATTATTCTCAATAGCGATATCTTGTGCCTCTTTAAGGCTTAGCATGCCTTTGCCTCTGACGAGAAGGTCCTTAATAACCTCTCTGCCAATGGTCTCTACCTGTGCACTTGCTTCCTTTTGTCTTTTTTCTACCTCTTCCTGCCTAAACTCCGCAACTTTTTCCTCCCTCAACAAGCCCTCTTTTTTAATCTCTTCCTTAAGCTGCCTTAACAGCCCTCTCCTCGCGTCCTGGGCAATCAGCTCTTCTTCCCTTTTCATCTCAACCAGGATATCCTTTTTTTCCTTCTTTATATCAGGATAATATATCTCTAAGATAGATACTGTTCCATCATTGTTAGCGTAAAAATCAAAAGGCAGGTCAACAGTCGGCTCTATGATTATCTCTTTTACGGGATAATAGTAGCTATCGAGAGATTCCGGCTTATGTACTTTTGGATCCTTTGTAATATGTATGGATTTCATATATCCTGTGTCAAATTCAACATACTCCTCAAGGTCAGTAAAGACCGTGGACTGGGGCTTTAATACAATGTTAAACTCAGGATATTGGTTCCTTTCTACTTTATATATAACCTCTTTATTGGACATGATAATAATAAAAGTAGCATCATCAAGAATCTCAAAGTTAATATAATCGAGCACCTTTTCTTTTATTATCAATGGCTCTGGTTCATGAACAACAACAGGCTCCTGAACAACAGGTTGTTTTTCAATAACAAGTTCCTGGGATATGTGCTGTCTCCCAGCAGGGGCAACCTTTTCTTCCTTCTCTGGTTCTGATACGGTTTTCGGTTCTTCAGAACTTGATACGGTTACCTCAGATACCCTTAGCGCTGGTTTTGATTTTCTGCCAATATCAACCGCTACTACCTTCTCATCATCTGATGATGATACGGTAAAGGGGAGTCTGGAGCGTGGGGTTATAATAACATAATCTACCGCATAAAAGTATTCATCGAGTCCCTGCGGATGCTTTACATAGGGTGTCTCTATTATCTCAACAGATTCTACCAGGCCTTCCTCATATTCAATATATTCCTGTAATTCACAAAAAGAGACCCCTATAAGGTCGATAACAATCCTATAGGGGTTTTCAAGCTCATAAGATATAAAAGCTATTTTCTGATTTGATGCAAGTATAATGCGGGAGAAATCTGGGTACTGCTCGTGTTGCAGGTCAGCCAATATATAGGATGATACGGTCTCAGTCTGTTCTGCCAAAACCGTATCATAGCTACACATAAAGAGCGCAGCTACAAAGAAAAAAATCAATAGAAACGCCCACCGTGTCATTTTCATTTTCCCTTGCATGTTAATGCTGTCTAATAATTTTACAACCGTATCATTAAGCTTGCTTCAACTTTAGCATATGATATGGTTACTGTCAATCTATATTTGTATAAAAACAAAAAAAATAGGTCAAACCTTAATGATACGGTTTGACCTATTTGATACGGTTTGTCTTAAGACCGGTTCTTGAGCACAGGTACCTGTGCTCAAGAACCGGTCTTAAATTAAATCTGAGCAAATATCTCCCTTAAGACAAGGGCTGCAGCACCTAATGCCACTGCGCTATCACCAAGCCTTGAAGGTACTATCTTAACTGTATTGGCCGGCTCTTCAAAAGCAAGGCTCCTTACTGACTTCCTTACAGGCCCAAGAAGCAGCTCACCTGCTTGTTCTATGCCACCTCCGATTACCACTACTTCCGGATTAAATAGATTTACAAGATAAGCTATCCTGATACCTAGGTTAGCACCGGCATTCTCTATAATCTCTGTTGCTATCTTATCCTTACCCTTAGCAGCTTCAATGATAATATCAGGTGTAATGTTATCAAGGTCATCACCGGCAAGGTCCATTATCTTAGAATCTGTCTTTTCTTTAGAAAGTATCTTACGCGCTTCCTTTGTTATGCCAAGGTCAACTCCCCATGGCCTTAGATATGATGGATCCTTATCTTGCAAAGGCAGATCTGGATTGTCTGCTGTAAGCTGCATCTCACCTGCGCTTCCACCTGCTCCACAATATATCTCTCCTTTTATTATAATACCACAGCCTACATCTGAGTAGACATAGAGCATATCATCTATCTCCTGCTCCAGACCCAATCTCTTTTCTCCAAATGCCGCTACGGTAGCGTCATTGCCTACAAATGTAGGGATGTTAAATTCCTTTTGCACAAGAGATTTAACAGAGGAATAACTTCCGGTAGTCCTTCCGCGTGTAGGATCGGTATCTCTTATTGTGCCTGCTATAGAATCGATTACTCCGGAAACACCTAGGCCAACACCTTTTATCTTAGTTTTGTCGACCTTTGTTTTCTCCATTATCTCATAAACCATTTCAATAGAACTAGTTATGACTTCACTCATGGGTCCGTTAGGGCGCGGGCGCTTTGTCTTCCCTACAACTGTATTTGTCAGGTCAGTAATAACGGCAACCATATTGACAGGTCCTACATCAATGCCAATAACATTACCCATCTTAGCATTTAACTCTACCAAGGTGGGTTTTCTTCCGCCTGTAGAAACATCGAAACCCCTCTCGATAATTAAGTTCTTGTCTATATAGTTATTAACATAATTCGAAACCGTAACTATATTAAGCTTTGTGACCTTTGATATCTCAGTTCTTGTAACCGGGCCGCTCTTTCTAATAACATCCAGAATAGCGAGGTTCTTTCTTTCGCGATCAGATAAGACCTGATCTCTAAATAATGTCTGCCTGACTGCCATATCAATACCCCCTTTTTATTCCATGGTTTAAAAACTCTTTTAAAAAAAGTATAACAAAAATACCTTTCGATTGTCAAGTGTTATTTTATGCCGACCCTATTGACTTTTTTATATTATCAGGTATATTTATTATGAGGATGTTTGGATGTGGTAGGGCATCTCCGAACTCAAAAGAAGGACGATTAGACTCACCCTCTGGACATTCTCTTTTTTTATCTATGCAGCTTGTAAAATAGCTCGAATGTGATTTTGTTCTGCAGGTAAAGTTTTATGTGATAACATCCTGGATTTTATAAACAGAGTAGGGATGTTAGTATCATTTGTATTTCTTGAAACAATATATAGCCACTCTCCTTCAATATAATTTTTTCCTTTTTTGCGTGCCAGATTGATCTCATCCATAACCAATGGCATAATAAGTTCTTCGCGTTCTGCCGCAGTAAGCAATGGCGCAATGTAATCTGTAACAGACTTATCCCTATAAAAAGTTTCTATATCCAAAAAGGGTATCTTAACAATTTTACGCTCAAGACTGGTAATTTCAAAACCCGCATTCTTAAGGCTTTCTTCATAATTCTTGACAGATCTCATCTGGAGCCTATCGCGGTCTTTTGTTATAATATCTTTTCCAATTGCCTTGGTATTACGCAGCAGTTTAACAAAAATGCGTCTTTGCATTTTTCTGAATTCATTATTATTCTCTCGGAAATAAGCTGTATTAAATGCCAATATCCCGCCTGGTTTGACGATCTCGAAAAGGCTGTCAAAAAGAGTCTCATGCCCTTTGATAACGTGTATAGAATTAAACAGAAAAGCCTTGTCTACCGGAAGTTGGTTCCCTATCCTGTTGCTTGCTTCTTGAACATTCGCTAAAATTAATTCCACAGGTTCATTCTTTAATTTCACTGCTGCTACATCTAAATATTTTGAATTCGGTTCTATCGCGATAATCTTTCCCCGGTGTTTCATCTTATCCAACAAAATTGCAGTTGATATGCCTGGACCGGCGCCTATCTCAAGAATACGTTCTCCGGGATGGAGGCCAGCCATATCTGCAAGAGAAGCATTAAGCCATTTATACCAACTGGATTCACCTAGTCTATCATAAGTAACAAGCCCGCCGCCCTTAATGCCTGCCGAGAATGACTTTTCCTGATGCGGACCGGACTTATCCTGCTCCTCAAACAACGCTACCATGTCTGCAGAGACGGATAAGGCTGCAGACTCTGCCCTTAAAGCATGGCTTTGCGCTGCAATGTTTACAATAATGGCAATAATTATGATATAGCTTATTAATTTTTTCATGGCAAAAAAAATAGACCCCTGGTTATTTTTGCCAGGGGTCTCACATCAATTTTATTTAGTATATGTATTATATAACAAAATTGTAATTAGGTCAATAAAAACCTGCTTTAACCGGACTTTACTAGACTCCAACTATAAAAATTACAGTTACTTATACAAATGGTGACCCCAACGGGAGTCGAACCCGTGTTACAAGAATGAGAATCTTGCGTCCTAGGCCACTAGACGATGGGGCCAGAAAATCAATTGTGATATATTTTAACTAAAAGTCAGAAAAATAGCAATCTTTTTTTCATATATGTCAAGTATAAATCAAGAACGGTTCTCAAGCACAACCGATCGTGTTTGAGAACCGTTCTTGAAACATTTCTATACAAGTATCCAGCACCTAATATCTAGAATTATGCCCAGATCCTGGCTGCCTTATCATGCAGTATCTTTATCTCTATCTCGCTTAGTGTTGATATTGGCGCGGTTAATATACTTATAACATAAGCAGCAGGGTTAACAATAAAGTCCTCAATATTACCAATGAATGGATTACCTGTAACGCCCTTCCATATGGCAAAGAACGCGCTTCTATATGGCCCTGCTTCACTTGATGTTACACCTATCTTATTCAGTATAAGCTGGACCTTCGCAAGCATCGCTAGTTGAGAAAATGGCACATATTGAGAAATGGATATGTTGCTCATTACAAGAGTATTGTTTGTACCTAGCGCGTTGTTTACGTCACCTGCCATATCTCTCTGATCTTCAGGGAGCATTACCGCAATATTATTAGCAGGGATCTTGACATTGGATCCGTTTACATTAAAGAGTATCTTGCCTTTCCTGATGCTATTAATTGTTCCGATAGGGTCGCTACTAACTACTGTTATAACCCCAAGATTATCCTTTATCGCCTGGAGTTCTTCTGTTGCAAGCACAACCTGGCTTGCTACAGCACCTACCGCTGGTAATATCATTACACGAGGCGCGGAATCTTCTGATAATTTTCCGTCATCCGCATACATTATAGTCTCTATATTACTTATATGCTGTTCTGCCTGATACTGTATGCTCACCATATCTCTTAATACATCTTCGTCATCTGAAGATATGCTCGAGTTAGGCATGCTTAATATACCCCTGATATCACCATCAAGCCTTGTGTACAGTTTCTTATGTACACTTGTTAATATCTCTTTAGCTTCATTTGCTGCAGTGGCACCTAGCCCATTGAGCTTATTGAGTGCCGCGGCAAACCTCTCTTTTACATTGACATTCTCTTTGATATTTCTGGCCAATTTGGATATTTTTTCTGCTCTCGATTCAAAAATAGTGCCGCCTGAGGAGCTCTTCCATGTATCAGTAACGGACTCTTGCTCTTTTCTGCTACCACTGCTTCCGATAGATATACTAACGCTACCGTTTCCAAATGCAAATTCGGTTACTACTATTTCACCAAACTCTTGCTTGACCGTATCTACAAAACCTTTTTTTCTGGCAAGGAGGCTGCTAACCAAACGATTATCTGTTGGCAATGAAAGAGTTACCACAATCTTTTTCTTGATGCTTATTATAGTGCCTGCCCTTCTTAATGCAAGCTGCTCAGCCAACTGTTTCTCAAGGCTCAATTCCACTAGTGAAGGCTTGCTATCGCCGCTTGAGGAACTTTTATATAATTTTCCTTCGCTAGCTTCTAAAACCAATAATACCTTGCCCTGAACATCAGACTTGGTAAAACCATATATTATATTTTCTCCAAAATCCTGTTGCATCTGAGCTGTAAAGTTCTCTAATATAAATAAAAAATTATTATCTACGAGAGCGATTTCTGGTAATTCAAGTGTAATCGCAAGCTGGTTTTCTATATTAGCGTCTTTATCCACTCCTTTAAGCGCGACCAGCCTATCTAGATGTTTTTGTAAACTCAACTTTATATCTAGGTCGAGTACGGTAGAACCGCCTGAAGAACTCTTAGGTGCTACTGCGATACCATCAGGGTTAACCGCGTCTATACTAACATTGTTTCCCTCATCCTCATCTCTGCTACCCATAACAACCTGTGTAAGATCATCTGCTGCGCCTAAAGAACTCTTGGGTTCCGACAGAGTACTAGCATTCTGCACTAAGACCCCTACATGGAATAGGCCTTTTTCCCCGTCCACAATATCTGAAACACTTAAGAATGCGTCCTTGCCAAAAACATATCTAATCTGGCTCTTAAAATCTTTGAGCATGACTTGAAACTCATCAGATAAGAAATCATTTCTTGACAATGTAAACCTTGTGCCTATCCGCTCTTTTGAACCTGTTTCCTCACTATCTTTTATTAACTGAAGTAACCCATCCAACTGTGCCTGAACAACCAATTTCGTAGCCTCATTAAGCGCACTGTTGCCGTTTGAAGCGTTCTTGGGCGTTATTACCTCTGTTACATCGTGATTGACCATAGCGGTCCTTAGCATGGCCTTTGCTCTTTTTAGTGCCTCTTGATAGCTTCTCTCATTAATATTGATCAAAGGCTCAAAGCTACCATCCCAGCGCCTTACATCTGTATGATGATCAAGATTAGCTAACGCGAAGTTCATTAAAAGAAGTGCGTCATCAAACTTAACAAATGATATATCTCTTTTACTGAAATAGCGATATGCTACTATAAAGTTGTGTGATGTAGATGCGCTCATGCCGAGATTAAAGCCATCTTTTCCAGGTACCAATCCTTTTTGATTAAGAAACTCTATCGCTGTATCCAGGATATTTAGATCCTGCACATAATTAAACTGGATATCCAGGCCTTCTTCCTTGACTATTTCAAGAAACATCTCGAATATATCGCCATATCCAGGGGATATGGTCTTAGCAAGGCCCCTTAAGTCTATAGGTACATTGAATACATTGAGCTCAAGTTCTGTCTCACGCTTACCCCATTTAAGCTCCTCAAATGCCCAGGCATCCTGTTGCGATGTACCAAAGGCAAGCGTAGCACCTTTTGGTAAAACCTTTCTGTGAATTCCTATAGCTTGCTTAGTAACCTTACTTATTAAGGCCCGCACACTATCTACATTGTGCGTATCAAGGAGCTCCTTTACATCCCTATACATTGCTGGAAATTTATTCTTAGCCAGAGGTATGCGCTGTTGGGAGAGTATCTTATCCAGCTTTCTCACCACCTGCCCACCATCTATTGCCTCTACGACAGAGTTTTCTATCTCACCTGTATGCAGCGCATAAAGGGTTAAGGCCAGAGGATGAATGCCGATCATCTTATAGATATTATCCATATCTACTGTCTCAACAGATGCCTGTTTAGGCTTTGCGTCGTAATCTATATGCGCGTACGCTGTCCTATTTTCTGTAGATTCTATATCAAAAGATATCTTGTTCTCTGTATATATCGCACCTCGCTCAAAATCAAAGACATATTGCTTAAGATCAGTCAATTTCGTAAATATATCTTTCTTTATCATGATAGTAGGAATATTGCGCTCCAGAAGCAAGGCTTGTAATGCTTCTATATTTGCGCCGTTCTTGCCTGCAAGTACGACACCGCTTGCCTGAGAATCAAGAGCCTCCAGTAATTTTTTATTATCAGGGGCGATATCCGTTGACAATATCAATATATCGCCTTCTACTGTCTTAGGTGCGTACCTTACGTCTCTATTTTTTCCGCCATCTCTATATATTACACGTTCTGTTATAAAGTCATCTTCTGATCTTATAAAAACCGCTGTCCTGTGTGCAGCGCCTTTTTCATGCAAAGATTTGCCTTCCGCAAGGACCTCTGCTTTGACCGCGATATCAGTAGGTATGCGCTGTTTTGCCAATTGTGAATCCGCGAGAAGCTTTACAGCTTTTGGAAAGACCTTGATACTCGTTCCCGCGGAATCAAGCCTTCCAAAACCCTCTCTCGCGCTTTCAATCGATTCAGGATCACCGGCATTTAAAAGATTATTAAAGTATTCGCCACAGCTGCCTCTCTTGTGGCCGTATTTCTTAGCTACAAAAGCACCATGCGCAATAGTATCGCCAACAGCTGGATCACCCTCATAGAATACTCTTATGCCTTTGGTAATATCACCATTTGGCATCAATATATCCATATTGACATATCTGCCTTCATCTCTACTGCCCTTGACAGACTGTGTAAGGTCATTTGTTCCATTTGAAAAATAGGTGGATATGTCTTCATTAAATTCTTCCTTAACTTGCTCTCTAAAATCAGCCAATATCTCAGCGAGCTCTTCTGCCAATAGGGCGTTTATTACCAATTCAAACATTACGCCAACATGCTTTGGTATACGCTTGATTTCGCCATCTCTTCTTAACTTAAGCAACCTGTTAAGACCTTTCTTAAGGTCTGATTCTATGCCCAATTCAGGATCATCTAATACTCTTCTAATAAATACAAACATAAAACCTAAATCACCTAAGCCGCCTAATTCCTCAGCTTCTGCTCTAGCGTCTTCAAGTGCAAGAACCTGTAGATCTATCGCCTCTATATTCTCATCATGGACCTCAAGGCCTGTTCCCCTATCACCAATCATTGAGGCCTCTTCGTCATTATAAAATAACTCAGCAGCATCCTGGGTCTTTAGTATCTCTCTTTTCTTGAGATCTCTTAACCTTACCTGCACAACCTGCCCCGGTTTTGTAGTAGCAAGCATCTGCTTAAAGTGGCTAGCCAACTCATGGCGCAGATATTCAACCGCTGATGTAAAACCTCTCTCATTAATCTTTTTAGCCACCTTAGTTACTAGATCGCGCCTGCTCCTTAACTTGCCAACGTCGCTTCTCTGGCGCTCTGATAACGTAGATTCATCGAGCTCCTTGGCCCTTATAGCTTTCATCCTGTCATAAGCATAAGCACCGCGAAAATCAAGGCCTAATTCTATTAATATCTCCTCTATCCTATCCAAGCTTACGGAATAATAACCAACATTTTTCTTTCCTTCCATATACGGGTACATCTCATGATCTACTGGTATCTGCCAATGATGGTTTTTAGATGCCTTCTCAACTTCATTAGGAGCATTTGTTATAAGCCCGATATCTCCGCCATAGTTGCCCCAACGCCTTGGTTGAAAAGCGCTAAAGAAACTCGTTATTGGTATCTCTAAATCATATACCTGACCCTTATTACCATCTACCGTCAAAAGGACTTGTTCGCCATCCTTAATTCTTTCTAGAAGATCTACATGATTAAATTCCGCACCGCCTACTACACAATAACCGAATTGAATAGATATGATAATAGCGTGAGCTGACCTGCCTCCCTGCCGCGTAATTGTCGCGCCACCGTTCTCATCTACAAACTTCATAATATCATTGAAATTCGGATTTGTTTCAGGCGTAACCATTACCACATTTATACCGTCTTTGATCATTGCCTTTATCTTATCAAACTGCCTATTTAGTACATCTCTTTCTAGGACTCCTGCATGCTCTTCAACAAACACCTTTCTTAGATCGCCTTTAGGTGAGGAAAATATATTTACCCTGATTATAGAAGATAATATTCTCATTCTATCTTCTACGCTAGCTGTGTTTCTAAAGAGTTTCATTGCTCCCACTGCAAGAGAGACTACAGCATCTTCTTCCAAGGTATCTGAATAAGCAACTTCTATCTCTTCTACAGTCTCTCGGGGGCTTAAGTCTTTGCTGATAATACGCTCTAAGATACGTGCCTCATCAAAACCAAAACCTTCTACATCAAAATCATCCTGTATGCCGGTATCGACTATATTTTTATCTGTCAATATCCTCTCTATAATTGATGTTTTGTCATCTACCGAATATAGATCAGGATGTGCTCTTGGTATAAATTCTTCTAACGCGCCCTCCTTCGTTCCATGCCATATCTCTTCTACCGCCTTTTTAACTCTGTTAGCAGACGGCTCTTCAACCCACATCGTTACACCACTTGCCGCGTTCTGGGTTTCAAAGCCCTTTGCTATCATATGGCCCTGCTCCTGAGCAGCGTCAGCTAACCCAGCTATAGGTTCTTTTCCGGCATGAATAACAAAATCAGGGTCTTCAAAATCAAAACCTGATTTTATAGCGGAATCCCTCTTCTGCACTATGGAATATTGCAATTTTCCTTTTGTGTCATGGTAGTAGCAAGCCTCCATATCTACCGGTACAACCTGGGTTCTTCCCGCGTTATGAACCGTATTAGCCTCCAATATCTTATGCGCTATCTCTATGGCTTTCTCATCTGATACAACAAATCTTTGACGCTCTTCGATGGGAGTAACTGCTAGATATTCCTGCCCTTCTTCCGCAATAATTGTCTCTATTGTCTCGTGCTTGGAATCAGCCCAGACCTCAATCTCTTCACCGGCCTTAGCACGTTTTAGTGTAGCAAGCTTTGAGCCACATTCTTTTGATAATATAATAGCCTTACCGGTCTTTAGATTAATCAATATCTTATAGTGATCGCTAATTATAGAACCTTGCACAATAAGCTCACCTCTGCCATAAGAAATGTCATAATCTATAACAACCATATCATTCGCGTCACCTGTCCAGCCTGTAGCCTTGTTTAGCGCGAAACCTACGATAGAATATTCACTTGAGCGCATGGTCTGTGTCTGTATCCCACCACCTATCCTTGCCGCGTCAAGGCAATCGATACGGACATCTCTTATCTCTGCTAAAGCCTTATCAATAATATCGTCTTTAGCACTCTGCTGTTGCAACAATTCCAACAATGTAAGAACCCTGAGTGTTGAAACATTGACAAACTCTTTTCTTGAACGCAGATCCTCTGAAAGATTAGCTTCTATATCTTCTATGATTGTGCTGGTATTATAAAATATCCCACCGACCTCGACCTTAGGAGTAATCTCAGACAAGCCTTTAAGCTTATCAACTATATATTCGATCTCGTCTAGGTTCATTCTTGAAAGCAACCATGTGCTTATACCTATCTTATCCCTATATTCTAATGCCCTTCTAAGGTACGCGGATGCAGCGACATCCTTGAAAACATCAAGCATACCATCAGTGCCCATTGTAGGCACGCTTGAACCGATACCAGCTGAAGGTATGCCAGGCCTGTCCTCTAAGCCTTGAGAGCTTCTGAATATAATCTCTATCACCTCAGTCTCAAACTTATCCGCTTCATCTTTTGAAAGCGCATAACCTTCACGGTCCGCTATCTTGCGTACTTCAACATTAAGCATGGACTGTAGGTCTTGAGGTATATGAGTATCCTTAATCAACTGCTCGAACCTTGCCTGCGCAGATGATGTCGCTGTATTGTTCTGAGGATCGACTGTGAAAGCTATTTCTCTCATCTTAGGCAGGAGATCATTGTATAGCCATACATATTTCTGAAACATTGATGTAATGCCAAAAAACGGAGGAACTTCTAATTTACCTTTTGAAAGCATAAGAGAGTTATCTATCTTTCCTCCTAAAAGGCTTATGTTGCCAATCCAATCAAATTCATTATCATGTACTATAAGTGCATCCGCTATCTTAGCGAAAAAGATTACTGTCTTATAAAGATTAATCGCTTCTTTCTCCTTGCCCTCTTTAAACATATCATTAGCATCTTCTTCAAGCCTCTGAAAGAGCGCTACTAGACCTTTTCTTCCTATCTCCTGTAAAAGTACACCCTTATATTTATCTGAAAACTCTTTATAAGTCCTTGGCAGATCCTTAAGCTCTACTGCATCCAATGCCTTATTAAGAAATGCAACGGTATTGTTTTGCATAAAGCTCTGGATCATAGCATCAGTAACCTTTTCAGGCACATCTCCGCTAGAGCTTGCCTTTGCTATTTCTTGAGCCGGCGCCGCAAGCTGAGCCTGCATAGCAGAAATATCTAATCCAAGGACTGCTGCCTGGGATCTTAAGGTATCGGTCTGGCTTTGGAATTCCTGCTGTGATAGATATGATAGATTAGTGGATGTTGATAAGAACGCTATAACAATTAAGTATGATAGGAATCTGTTAATGCCTCTGGCCATTTGAAGCCCCCTTTGTTTTTCACCTGACTTGAGCAAGCGATATTAATGAAGATGTTTAATATTGTTTTAAAAAGTAATTATCACTATTTGTAATTGTTTTAAATATTACAACATATTTGCTAAAGTGTCAAGAAAAAATTCTGAATTAAGTAAAGTTATTTCAAGACCGGTTCTCAAGCACGGATACCCGTGCTTGAGAACCGGTCTTGAACTGTTGGGGGATCTTAAGCTAGAAGGCGAGGGAAATGCGTATTACTTATATCAGGACTTACTATCTTTTGTAATGACTTTTCTTAGTATTACCATCATAGGGCACCAATTTGTAAAGGCTGATTGCAGAAGGTTTACCCCAACAAAAGCGGTGAACCACTTTTTTTTGCGTATTTCTTTCTGTTTGAGAAAGGAACCCTATTGCAATACCGCTTAAGAAATAGATCGCGAATCTTAAAAGAATAGTCTTTATAACAATTTCCCTGTCATACCACGTGCTGAACAGGCTTACTTCGGCTAGGAATACCGCAAACGCGATAAGCGTTATATATATAGGTAACCCAGCGAAATACCAAATGTCTTGAATATCTACCTTAGGATAATAAGCAGTATAAATCCGCAAATAACAACCAGGAGTCAAAAGACAACATGTTCACTTATATCGGCTGTTCTTATCTTGAAGATATTTAAGGCAAGGAAAAAAGCGTAGGTTTAAGCCACGGTTAAAAAATCGGGGCATTAGGAACTTGCTATATTTTGATAGATTGATATTCTATTCTTTCCTTCTTTTTTTGCCTGGTAAAGGGCCTTGTCCGCGTTATCTATCAGGCTATTAACGCTAGGCGTGTTATCCGATGAATACGCGGCTAAACCGGCGCTGAATGTCAACGAAACATGGCTCTTATCAAGCAAGAAGGGGGATGTTATCTTGATATTAGAAAGGGCTGTTTTTATGCGTGTTAATACACTGGCCCCCTGCTCACAGGTAGACTCCGGGAACATCAGAAGAAACTCATCTCCTCCGTATCTGCCGATCATATCTGTTTCGCGAAGGCTATTTTTAATAATATCTGAAAATGCTTTTAGAGCTTCATTGCCAACAAGATGTCCGCGCGTGTCATTTATGTTCTTAAAATTGTCTATATCGACTATCGCTATAGTGAAGTTCTCCTTATATCTCTTGCTGCGCTCAAATTCCTTTTTTAAAAGCATAAGCGTGAATTTTAAATTTAAGGCCCCTGTAAGTTCATCATGGCCAGCTAAAAATTCTAATTTCTTCTGTATCTTCTTCTCTGATTTGGCCAGATACCCTATAACAACACCACTTAAAAAATATATCATAAACCTTAAAAGAATAGTCTTTGCAATAATGTCCCTGTCAGCCCAGGCATTAAAAAGATTTACTTCGGCTACAAATACTATAAACGCTATAAGGGCCGCTGCAAGACCACCTTTTATCTCAAACCAAAAACCTGCCAACGCGATAAGCGTTATGTAAAGATACCCCAAAGATATACCAAAGGCCTTAAATGTCTGCCTTAGCATAATAAGCACGACAAATCCGCAAACAATAACCAGTACGCGAAATACGGCATGCTCACTGATATCGGCTGTTTTTATCTTAAGGATGCTTAAGGCCGCGAGTATTTTTTCCAAAAATGTGATATTTGTGTTTATCCGAATGTAGTATTTCGCTTCTTCGAATGTTTTATATGTATGTATCTTTACATGTTTCGAATAATGGAATATGGACATAATATTAAAACCCATGTCTTTTGCCTCATCCGGAATTATGCGAAAGATCTTTGAAACACCATACGTATTACAAATTGTCATCGTCTGTTGAATATATTGCTGGGCTGAATTATCAAAGGAATCCAAATCAGACAGGTCTGTCAATACCATGAAATTCTTTTTTACCTTTGACAGGCAATCTTCAAGCCTTTTGCATAAAAGCTCCCCCTGCTGAATGTCAAAGTGATCCCGGAATGTAATAGTTAAAAGATTTCGCTTTTTGTCGAATTTTATAGAAAACATACCTTTTTCACTCTCCCTTGCATAACTAATCTCACTGAAACATGCATCAGCAATATCCGTCTATTGTTTCATCCTTCAACTTCTCTTAGGAAATCTTTTTGCGGGCCGATAAGTTCCAAAGGTTTATCCACAGGGCTCATGTGTGCGCTTGCCTGTATAATATGGCATCTAATGTCCTTGGCAAATTCAGCTTGCCATTTAGTAAAAGCAGGTGTACATAGGTCATCTTCTCCGCAAGTCATAAGAACAGGCACATCTATCTGAGATAATTGTGATGTAACATCCGCTGTTCTTAGGTTTCCCAATACATTCAACTCTGAACCGCTTCCAACCATAATATCATGAATTATAGTATTTCTATTAGCAATTAATCTTTTCATGGCCTCTGGTAACGGCCATGTATGCGTAACATGTTTTTTGATAAATTCCATGCAAGCCTTTTCATAGTCACTCGTTTTACCAATCCCGTTTAACTCATAATCATCTATTATCTGTGCGAATTTTTTATCCGGACGGTTCAATCCCTTTTTGAGTTTTTCCGCTACATGCTTGATATAATATGGAAAACTCAATATAGGACTATGAAGAGAAACTGAGAGTATCTCCTTTGGATATTTAGCAACAAAACCAACAGCCTGCATGGTGCCCCATGAATGGCCGATCAGATGGTACTGCTTTAACCTCAGGCCGTCCTGTATTGCCCGCACTTCATCAAAATACCGATTAGCAGTCCATAACAACTGATTGTCCGGGCGATCTGACTTTCCGCAGCCAAGTTGATCATAAAAGATTACATCCCGCTCATCAGCTAATGCCTGGAACGCCACTAGATTGTGGTGATTGCCTCCCGGGCCGCCATGCAAAACTAATGCAGGTGCCTTGTGGCCGGAACCTATAATACCGTACCACAGCTTGTGAGTCTGACCTCTATAGGTATAATCGACAAAGCCCTCGCTATCATAGTGAGGCTCGAGTAGGATATCTTTCGCGGATTTTTGCTCTTTATTCATGAGGCCTTTAAAAGTCTGGGGAGTTGCAGTCTCGTCAAACAATCAGCATTATGCGTTGTTAAATGCCTATACGAACTATGATATGTTGTTTCTTATCGCTTTCTTGTTCTTGCCTTGTGCCTCTCGCTAGCGATAGTACTTTTTAATAGCGCGGGTGCCACTGATATTAACGGGATTATATCTTTTAATGTAAGCCAACGCGTCCTTATAAATTTTATTGCTATCTGAAAAACCTTACCAGGCGTGTAAAACATCTTCTTTGTCTGTTTATTTATCCTTTTAAGGTCAGAATGGCTATAAGCATCGGAATAAATTTCACCTTTTTCTGTAAGATGGTGACTCGGCGATTCATCAACAAACTTCTTAAGCGGTGAAAATTTGCTGATCCTAAGCTTGCTGCATGCTATAGTATCCACTCCTATCTCTCTGGCAAATTTGCCAATGTAGAGCATCTCTTCTTCAGTCTCTCCAATATTTCCATAGATAAAGTAACCGTGATAAAATATTGGATATTTTGTGAAAACTTTAAAGGCCTCTCTTATCTTCTTAGAATCAAAGCCCTTGTTAAGCTCTTTAAGTATATGGTCATGCGGACTCTCAATGCCCAATGAAAGCATCTTAAAACCTGCCTTGACCATCTTATCCAATAATTGAGGATGGTCAGCGATCTCAATGCGGACCTGCGCGAGAAAACGCTTCTTAATATTCTTCTCTATTATCAGATCGCATATCTTTTCCGCTCTTTTGGCATTAGTCGCGAAATTTTCATCGCTAAAAAGGATGCTATCCGCCTCTATGGAGGCTATCTCTTCTATAACAGAATCTACGTCTCTCTCCGCATACGGCCTTTTTTGGCCGAGAGGATTCATGGTAAAGGTGCAGAATTTGCAATTAAACGGGCAACCTCTCGCGCTGAGGATAGTATCATATGTTAAGTTAGTAACGTTGTTTCCCTGCACTGTCAGGCGGTATTGATTTCTCCTTAAACTGCGGTCAGGTGAACTTATTATATCAATCCCAGGAAGCGGCCTGTTGTCATTATGTAGTACCTTATCGCCTTGCCTATAAGAGATGCCCAGTATATCCTTAAGAGGGGGACCTTGCATGATATCTCTTATCGTCTCCTCACCCTCTCCTCTTACGAGAATATCTATGTTTGGGCATAGTTCAAGGAGATTATCTGCCTCTTCTGTGGCCTTATGTCCACCGATTATCAATGGTATATTAACGGGCATAGCGCTTAAGAGAGCGCAAACATCTTTAAACTCCCTATCCCATCCTATGCCAACACATATTACGTCTATGCCCTTATTATTTATAAACTCCAACAAATTATCAATATCCGAGAGCTCTTCTTCATAACGCAGGTCGAGGAGAGTGAGTTTTTCGACATAATCCTTGGCGCTTGTAGCGACAAATTCAAGACCTGTTGGCGGAAAAAGCCTTGTAATAGACGCGGACTTGGTCTTACGAATAGCATATGGGTTTAAAAATAAGGCGTGTTTGTATTTCATTTGTGCATTGTATCACATCGGAATATTAAATACCAGTAAAATAGAGTTAAAGCAGGGTGGATCTTCTAAAAACTAACGTTTACGGCTTTTATAGCGGGAATCATTGCGGCTTTTATAAGTATGCGGTCCCTTAGATGCTGGTCGCCTACTTTGATAGGGTCTTGAATTCTGCTGAGATTTTACTTCTTTGACAAATTTTTCTTTTGGAAATCCGGGGTGCTCGATTATCGGCAATGCAGTCTTAATCAGTTTTTCGATGTTTTTCACATCATCACCCTGTTCAGGTGTAGCGAAAGATACAGCGCGCCCTTCATGTCCTGCACGTGCTGTACGACCGATACGATGCACATAATTTTCCGTATCATCCGGAAGATCATAATTTACAACAAGTTCTATGCCCGTAACATCAATACCCCTAGCAGCGATATCAGTAGCAACAAGTATCTTATATTTTCCTGACTTAAAACCCTCAAGCGCCTCTTTCCTCTGGGGCAATGACCTGTCAGAATGAATCTCCGCGGCCTTATATCTTGTCCGTTGCAAATTACGCGTTATGTATCTGGCGCCTATCTTTGTCCTGGAAAATATCAAGACAGGGCCGTGATACTGATCGAGCAATTTTGTCAAAAGCCGAGGTTTTGAGCTTTTCTTAATTATAAAGACTTCCTGTATAATACGTTCCGCGGTAGTCCCTGATGGCGCCACTTCAACGTGTATAGGCAGTTTCATATGCGCTGCTGCCATTTTTACTATCTCTGTTGGTATAGTAGCTGAAAAAAACATCGCCTGCTTATTTGGTGGGATAAATTTGATAATTTTCTCTATCTGTGGCAGGAAACCCATATCAAGCATGCGATCTGCTTCATCCAGAACCAGTACACTTATATCAGCCAAAAGTACTGTGCGCCGTTCCATGTGATCTACAAGGCGGCCGGGAGTAGCTACCAGAATACGCGGATTTGCCCTCAATGCTTTTAGTTGTAACTGCATAGACGCACCGCCTATGATAACAGCTGTCTTTATGCCAAAGGATGGCGCTATCTTCTGGAACGTTTCATCAACCTGTATAGCAAGCTCTCTGGTGGGAACAAGAATAAGCGCGCGTCCTCTTCTCAGGGAAAGACGCTGCATAATAGGTATAGCAAAGGCAAGTGTCTTACCAGTGCCTGTTTGCGCAACACCGATTACATCTTTGCCTTCAATAGCTATGGGTATGGTCTTGTGCTGAATAGGCGTAGGGATAGTAAACTTCATTCGGTCCAGAATATCGAGGATTCTTGGCGCGATCCCAAGGCCATAAAAGGAAGTATGTGTCTGTCGTGACGTCTGTGTCATTATGACTCATAATAACACTATTACGTGATATTGTATACAACTATTATTATTTTGCAAGCATGTCGGTATGCATTGTGTTATTCAAGATGATATATTCGCTTGGCATTCTCCTGCGCTACCTTGCGCCTGATACCAGGCGGTAACTGTTCTACAACACTATAAGTCTTTTCCATATATTGTGGCGCAGGCGCTGTCTTTGATTTAATACCAACAAGCTGGTCAGCTGAAACTAACAAGCGATCTTGAAATTCATTAAAAAACTCCAGCCAATCCGGTTTGATCTTATTATTTTCATCAACAATGCGATTTGGCATTGGATCTTGTGTCCCAGCTTGGTATTCACGCTCTTCAATCTTGAAACCAAGATATAAATTTGGATTATTTGCAAGCATACTTCGCAATAATGGAATAGCCATCTGGCCTGTATTATCCCATCCTATGTGCTGCCAGACGATAGCCGCCTTTCTATTGTGTTTTAGGAGCCGCTTTAACGCAGGGATATTAGCCTTGAGAAGAGTAGGATTATTCAGGCTTACTTGTCGTAGATTAAGCGGGGTATATGTATCTTTTTCCACAGCCTCCATATGAATATCAATAGGTACACCTTTTTCAGCCGCTATATCAGCAAGCAATAAAAATAATGGATGATCTGGGCTGGCTTGCTCAAAAACATCACGTGGATTCATAGAGAGGTACAGGGCTGCCATTTCGCCAAAAACCTTAGCACCGTTTTCAACCATCTCGAGCGCGTATTCTCTAAACTTAGCCTGAGCTTCATCTGTCACATCATCTGGGTCAGTCTCATGGATCATGGAATTTAAGATACCGCCACCAGCGCCAAGCACTAAGCGGTTAGGGTATTTCTTAACAGCGAGGATCAAGCTCGTATAATCGTAATAGCCTTCCTGACCGAATATGCGAGGTTGTGGCATTATAATGACCTTTGCTATGCCATATCATCCACTGCCTGGAGAGTTGATTAGTGAAATGCATTTGGACATCTATATAAGTGCCGTGACCGGCATTTTCTTCCGCTGATATCGGAGATAGTACAACTAGACCATATAAGCACAGAATCAATGATAATAAAATTATCAAACAAAAATGTTTTTTCCGAACATCAGATTCTTTCTCCCGGCTACCGCCTTGCTATTTACGGTATTCAACAGGCTTGATTTCACTGCTAGGGCCCTTATATCTTCTATACTTATTATAGTCTATGCTTTTCGCGCTGATAAGTACCGCGTTAACAGGACACAGATTATAACATTTTGCACATAGTATACATTTCTTTCCAAAAATTGTATCGCCATTTTCGGTTTTAGAGATATTTCCAACAGGGCAAACACGATAACATAAGCCGCATTTAACACAGCGTTCTTTATCTACTGAAAATCGAGATTTATACCAATCTGCTGTCCAATAGAAGGTTCTCTGCATAAACCCGCCAAATCTGGAGATAGGCCCTCTTCCTTCAACCTTCTTATCGCCTCTTAGGATAGAATCACATACCTCTTTTATTTTTTCCTCTGCTTTTGAAAGCATATTTTTAAGCTCTTCACCTACAGGAACCTTCTTCCAAACATTTTCAGGTAAGTATGGAATATTAAGATTAGTAGGCATAATAATATGATCCATATAAAAAACATCGTAGCCTTTTTTCTCTAGTATTTTTTTCCACCTAAGGCCCGTATCTCCTGTAAAGGCGCAGCAATTTCCTACAAAAAAAATCTTTTTCCCCTCGTCTTCCGGCATACTCAATAAATAATCCACCATAACATCAGGGGGGTTAGACCCCCATACGGGATATAGGAAACCTGTCATTTCACAATCTGCCTGGGAAAACGCGGCGCTATCCTTTATTATTTCATACAACTCTACCGCGTGGCCCTGTTCTTCCATGATTTTCTTAGCTTTCAGGCCAAGCCATAAAGTATTTCCCGTTGATGTAAAATATCCGATCTTTATACGCATATAATATCCCTTCCTTTTGTATTCCTGATACAACCCATATTTTTAAGAGTATTCGCTTAGAATCTCTGGAATCCTCTCTCCTTCTGCTGGATGCTTAGTTGCAAACTCATTCAGCGCATCCATAAATCTATTCACAACACTCATAGACGCGTTCATAGATTTCGCTACTTTCGAATCTGACATAGCCTTTTCCGCTTCTTCAATCGTGGATTCTAAGTCCTTGCTGCTCATGTTCTCGTATTTTTGCGTATTATTACGCGTCATCTCTCTTCCTGTTTCAGTAGCTTTTTGTAATGTTTTAATATTACTTTTGATATAACTCTCTGCCTGTGACACACAGGCTTTCGGGCTATCCATATTTTTATTTATAATCTCTGTTAGTCCGCTATAAAAATCAAGCATGGGATTATCGCTTGCCCAGGATGATAGCGATAAAGTATTAACAAGCAATATAATAGCTATTAGTACCCTTAATAATGCACGCATAGTTATATCTCCTTTTTAGTTAGCTCGAATACAACAATTATTTTAACGCTGCGAAATTGCTGACATTTAACTTTATCTTATCTCTTGCCGCCTAAAATGCCTTCATAATCTCTTCATCAGTACCCAGCGTCTCTGCCATCTGGCTCCTGCAAGAGTTACCTGTACATAAGAATAATGCGCTCTCCACCAGTATTTTTACTCCTGTTTGATTTATTTTACACCTATGGGTAGCGAGTAACAAGAAAACAAGAGCCTCTTATCCTGTATGATAAGAGGCTCTTGTATCTAGTAAATTCAATTCTGGTTGCCTTGGCTATTAGCGTCTATTTGCGCGACTGTTCCCTGGCCTTTATCGCCTCTTACTTTCCCACCACCGGCAAAGGCAGGGCTAGATGCTACACAAAAAACTATTAAACAAAATACTGCTGCTAAAAGCTTTTTCATCCTCGACTCCTTTTTTTACACTTTGAAACCGATGCTCATGTAATTTTTCGCTATAAACGAGCGGAAACCAACCAAAGTACTACTATCGCCAACTATACTTACTTCTTGCTTGCCTCGTAAATCCCATATCCTGCCGCGGCCAGACCTGCTATTGTGGTTAAGCCACTTAATGTAGTACACCCGCTTAAAAAAAGAGATGATATTAAAACTGCCGTGATAAGTAATTTCTGCATTATGCGCCTTTCCTGAAAATGTCTCTTAAGAATATATATGATTCTACGACATTTACGGCCTGCTGTCAATCAGCATATATAAGAGCGTGGATTATGTCTTAGAAAGGATTTTTTCATACAGGCTAACGTAGTTTTCAGCCATCTTTTCTCTGGAATAATTTTCCTCTATATGCCTACGGCAATTTTCGGGTTTTATTTTATCTATACTCTTTACCGCTTGGGTCATTTCATCTTCATTATCAACTACAAAACCGGTTTTTCCATCTACTATTACCTCTGGCACCGCCCCGCGCCTCAAGCCAATTACGGGTGTCCCGCATGCCATAGATTCTATCATAACAAGCCCAAATGGTTCTTCCCATTGACTAGTGAATAGAGTACATTTAGCGCGCCTATAAAGATCTAATATCATTTCCCTTGGCAAATCCTCGTGAAGTTTAAGAAGCAGGCCTTTCGGATATTGGTCTATCAAAGGCTTAATTTCAGCCCTATAAAACTCCTTTTCAAACTCCTCACTCATTTTAACAGCCATTACTAAGTTAATATTTGCTTTACTCGCTACCCTTATGGCCATCTCAAGCCCTTTTTCCCAATTTACGCGCCCTACAAAGAGAAAAAAATCTTCTTTTTTAGCGTTCCATTTAATGGATTTTACATCAATGGAATTATGCACAGTACCGATAAAATTAACCCTGCTGCTTATTGTGGCGTAATTTTTCTTCTGCTTATTTGATATAGTTACAAAGTGGTGATTGGAAAACTTTGATAATTCAACGCATTTTTTTATTGTTGCTTCGTTTGCAGGACCATGCAGTGTATGGACAATCGGTATATCAATATTTACCGGGGATTGCGACAACACGTGGTTATGAATTATATCGGCTTTTTTATATGCTGCCATTGCATATGCGTATTTACTTGCCAACTCCCCTACTGATACCTTCTCTCTGAGAGGGGAATCCAATCCAAAATAAAATTCGCTCTGCTCTAAATAAGGGAAAACCCGGCATGAAACACTTGAATCCTTTGGGGCAAAAAGAAAAACTTCATGGCCTAAAGCCGCTAAGCCTTCGGTGAGATTATGAACAACAAGTTCTGTGCCTCCATACCGCGGAGGTGGCACTGGAATCCATGGAGGCGCGATTATCGCTATTTTCATAACTTTCCTATTTAAGTTTCATAAGATTGGCAGAGAGGCAAGGAGTCAATTAAGCACAAAGTTGTAACTCTCTTATTTATAACATATTACGTCGTAAGTTCTTAAATGTCAAAAGATTACAGATTCTACCTGCTTTTCTGTACTTTCCTCTGTTTTTCTGTGTTTTCACCTTTGATGGGCACCTTTTGGGCACCAATCTCTCTTAATACAATATCTCTTAACGCCAAAGCAACTTCTCTGCTTCCTGCCCAATTATAATGGCAAGGGTCTTTTCCCGGCTCTATAAATAAATCTTTCCTATGCTTAAAGTGCTGTACTAAATCAATTAGCAATATATTTTTTCTTGTGCGATATTGCGAACTATATTATTATATTCTATATGCACAGGTATCCAGTCTTCGCCACCATCTAAGTATGGTGCCGTCATAAGAATAACTTTAATATTATTGTTTCTACACAGTTCAATAAATCTTATGATGTTGCTCTTATAATCTTCGGGCTGAACTCTCATGGTTTCCCTTGGTCCTACGGAATGATATCTACTCTGCTTAACTTTCAATAACTTACTATATACAAAACCTAATATATTAGATTTACTAAGCAGCTTAGTGACAATAATAAATCTAATGGGTTTTTGCAGTTTATCTTGACCACCATTTCCAGACTGCCAATGATCATTCCAACCATAACAAACAGAGACAATATCTGGTTTGTAATCAAGTAATTCTGTTTCAAAATATTTTAATCCCTAAAAACTTGTATAACCGGAGACACCGCCGGTAAAAACCGCGGGTTTCTTTTCGGGTATACTTTTTCCCAATAACTGTAGTAAGGTATCAGGGTAACCCCTTCCCTCATACATTACTGATACCGAGTCAGTAAGGCACATAATTTTTAGTGATCTCTCTGCTTCTCCAAAATCTGGCTTTACATCTGATAAACGCTAAAATAATTCTTGGTCGTATTCTCCTAATAACTCACCACACACGTTAAAAAGGAAGTTGCTATAATGGCTTTTGCTTTCAGCACCTACAATAAACCAAAAAAATGCTTCCAGCACAAAATAGTAACAAATATTACCAAGCAATATTTAATTATATTTTTCATAATTATTCTACTGTAATAATTGATCATATTATAGAAACTATTGTACCACCCAATCGCGACAAATGTCACCTTTATTGATTTTTGAGCACAAGATCAAAAAATAGTGGCGAAGTATATATGACAAGGGAACTCCTGCCTGTCCTCCGCGACTCAAAACCCCCCAGATACCCCTAGTGTGCAGATTTTATGCATCAAATATATAGAAACATATAAAATATGCAAGGCCTGTCAACACATATAAATAACCGTAACTGCTTGGTGCCTTAAGCGGTTACGACTATCTTCTAACAACCCAACACTTTACGAAAAGCAGTGGCGGAGAGGCAGGGATACGGGTCATTTTGTGCTTAAAATGGACGTTTCACCACCAATAAAACCACCAAAAAAACTACTTAACTCTCTCTCTTTCTCACATAATAGCTCTTAACAAGCATATTATTGAATACTTCTGTTTTTGTATGTTTGAACATAATACTATGCTCACTTTCTCCAAATAAAGGTATCCCTTTACCAAGAAGGACTGGAACTCTCGTAATAATTATTTCATCTATTAAATCTTCCCTCAGGAAACTCTGTATCACTTTGCCACCATCAATATACAGGTTTTTATATCCTTGCTGATTTAACTTATGTATCACGCTTGCTATGTCACCCTTGACTATTTCAGCTTTACCTGCCACGCTTTCAGGAAGTTTAGTTAAGGTGTTGCTTAAAACAAATACAGGTTTATTGTAAGACCACTCATCAAATGTTAAAACTTTCTCAAAGGTGTTACGCCCCATTACCAATGCATCAATACCCTTAATAAAATCAGCATACCCATAATCGCTTTTATCAGGATTTGGCACTTCTAACCAATCTAACCCACCATTTTCTGTAGCGATAAATCCATCAAGGCTTGTTGCTATATATACATAATTTGCCATCATTTATCCTATTAACAACAAGTATTTGTTTCTCCTGAACAATCACACTTGCAACCTTTTTTTAAATCCTTTATTGCTTCTTGATGTTTTATCATTCTTTCTTTTCTAAGTTCTTTTAAATCATCTCTATCAATAATGATATTCATACCATCCAACGGCCTTGTTGCACAGGCATATTCTTTTTTACCATTTATCTCTACTACACACGAGTTGCAACACCCCTTACTTTTATTAGCTCTATAACAGGGTGCTGGTATGCCAATCTTTTCTCCATCAGCAATATCAACTATATTTTTATCGCTGAAGCTAACCTCTATTGGTTTTCCATCAATAGTAACTTTCATTAGTGTCTCCTATTCACCACCAAA
>Ga0208904_1000565_pt1 | contig 29564 bp, 44 predicted proteins | sample AntAceMetag02UKB_FD_184774 | JGI IMG/M metagenome (GOLD analysis project Ga0208904, IMG submission 184774) | Saline lake microbial communities from Ace Lake, Antarctica - Antarctic Ace Lake Metagenome 02UKB (SPAdes) (version 2) | ecosystem: Environmental > Aquatic > Non-marine Saline and...
CAACTTGGCGAAGATATATACACTGATTACACAGCCATCTACGCATACAAAGACCTAGCCGACCAAGTAACTAAGAAAGATCCGTCAGATGTAATGCCGAACGCAATCATTGACAGAAGAAACAATATATTCACTTTGAGGACTGATTACTCGTATGTGAATGATACTGTGCTTATGGTTGATGGTGGGGAGGAGACTGGAGGCGGTCACTCACAGGCTCAAAGTTATTTCTTGTATGCTTTAGGGGAGCCTTTTATAGACTATGAGCAGGTGCCATGTAATGATGATGTCAGACATGATACTTGGAAGAATGGAATAAGCTTACAGAATACCTCACAGACTGAGCAATGCACGAATGGTCAATGGCTCAGCACTCTTGGTGAGTATGCTTATAATCAATATTATGGTGGTGCGAACACAGTATATTTCTCAACCAATTATTCAGATTATAGGACATACCCTCAAAAATATGGTGGTGATGTTGAAGATTATATGGGCACTGATAGTGCTGAATTTGGTGCTGTGTTTGTTGAAAGACCATACTTCAATGCTAGCTCAGTCAGAGAATACTTTATCAAGTTCGGTCCTTTGGTTGCAAAGAGAACTGTCGTATCTGACAACTTACAAGGTGCAGGCGTATATCACAACTTCATCAATCTTGAGAACGAGTCAGATATAACTATTGTCGGTACAAACTTCACATTTAACATCTCAACCAAGAACCTCAAGACAGGACTCATATATGACAATTCATCAAGCATGGTATTGGGTGGAGGCATCACAGGACTTCAAGCTTGCAAAGAAAAGACTTCATGCACTGCAGCCAACCATATAACTAGCAAATATCGTAGGATGTATTATTATACTCCTTACAACGATACAGATATGATTCATTACCATACTTGGTTCTATGATGGTGGAGAAGTATCAGTATCACAAATATCTGGTAATGATGACGGCCTTCTTCAATCTGGAAGATACACTCTGTTTGATACAGACAACGATGGCGATGTCAATTATTCAACTTACGATGCTACTGGTTGGGCAATGGGCTATGATGCTGACGAGTTCTGGGCAGCCAATACAACTTATATGGAACATGGAGATAATAATATACTTGATGCTCAGTATCCAATATCATCACACTTCAAGCGCGGGACTGGTTCAATCAACTTCACGACCAACACATTCTGGCGTGATAATTATATTGATGTTGCGCATAAGGTCAATGTCACGATAGATGCTCAAGACCTTACCAACGACGCCAATTACACAGTAGTTGATTCAGATGGGTCGTCAGTTTCAATCGCAAGCACATCAGGCACAAAGATAACATTCGAGATTGAAACAGACCAGAACTCAGAGACATATACTATCACTGCAAACGATACAACAGCAGCTGCGTCGGATTGTGATTGCCCTGGTCCCACAGGAGATTATACTATTGGTGAGAACTGCACGATCTCAGCAGCTTGTCAGACATCAGGCGATATGACTTTCACAGGTGCATATCATATCATAATCGATTCGGTACGGGTCAATGTATCATCAATCATCAAATATGTTGGAGCGTTCATCACAGGCAACAACACCTGGGACATTGGAGGTTCATAATGGTTAAGATAGCAGAGAGGTTGGTCATAGTGGAAACAAATCTTAAGAACATAAAGGACACAATAGATAAGCTTGACAAGAAGTTCGATAAATTTATGGATGCGTTCAACATCCAAAGCAAGACTTGTAATTCAACATTCGCCACGAAATTTGAACTCAAAGATGTCAGGAAAAGCATAATCCTAAAAGCTCAAGTAAATAGGTCTTGGGTCCAATGGCTCCCTTCAGCAATGATGGTAGTATTTATAATATTGCAAATTTTTATAACTATGAAATGAGGTAATACCATGGCATTCCAACCAAAACACGAACAGATCACTGGCGCGGACCTTACAGGCGTCAACAAAACAGCAAACAGAACATACACTCTGGCAAACTCAGATGCGCAGTCGCCTATGTTTGCGATAATCATAGAAAATGCTGCACTTCAGCAAGGAGTAGATTATACTCTGAGCTCAGATGTTGTCACGTTCTTAAACAAAGTATTCGACTTCCAAAACATAACTCTTGATTATCTAGTATACAGCAGCGTGACTGGCTCAGATTATACAGACACTTTGCAGGTGGCAAGAGTCTCTGGCTTGGGTGTGGCCATCGAGAACGAATCGCTTGGAGTTGGCACTTCAGCCAATAAAAGCTTTGACTTGGATAATGGCAACGTGATTGCAGGATCCTACACACTCAAATATTCAACGACTGGCACCACCGCGAACAGCTTCACTACGCTGACAGAGAGCACACATTACGCGCTTGATAAGGACGGCGGGACGGTCTATCTGACTACTGCAGGGGAGACAGCTCTTGGCACGAATACTCTTTACATCGATTATATGCATTCTGAGAAGGTGAGCGATACGGTCCTTGCGACTTATATCGGCCCTGCAGGAGCAGAGGTTGATAAGGAGACGGGCAACTATTGGGGTTCAGTAGTTTCAACTGAAGAGGTCCAGGATGGTCGAGATACTAATCCATATCCCGCATCTGATGAGCCGTATGTGCGAGACTATGATGAGACAGACTTCATCCAGCTTAAGTTCTTAAGCGTCCAGGCGATCACCTCGATAGTATTCACGACAGGCACATCCACTCGAACGCTTGACTCTGATTACTACAGATGGGATGAGGACGGATATATCACTTTGCTCAACGATTATCTACCACTAGGTAAGCTGAACGTCACCATCACCTACACCCATGGCTACGATACGACTCCAGCTTTGGTCAAAGAACTGGCTGCGTTATATGCAGGCATGAGAGCGTATGTCAATATCTCGGGTGGGTCTTACGATGATGCCACAAGCTTCACTCTAGGAAGGAAAGCCATCACGATAGGCGAGGCATGGGTCAACATCCGTGAGGTCATATCCCAAACCCAGCGCCGTATCGATAAAATATTGAATATGCTCGGACCAAAGATGAGTGTGGTATAAATGGTCACTACGAGAGGCGCAGACAGCATTGTTAATTTGCAGAAAGCCAAGAGCAAAGAATACTTCGAGAAGATAGGTCAGTCAGGCTATACTCGAACAAGGAAGACCAGGACCACAAACGCAGCGGGAAGGACGACAGCCATCTCTTCTGCGACCTTATCTTTGATAGGTGATATGCAGTTCGTATCCGTCAACGAGAAGAAATACATCGATTTAGGTATCGCTTCCCTGGGAGACGGTATGTTCTTCACCTTATCAAGCTACGACCTGGCTGGCAATGATGAGATAACCACTCCTAGCGGTTATATATATCGTCTTACCAAACAGATCGAGGGAGAGCAGACTGCAGGCGAAGAGATATACCAGGGTTGGATAGCTCTCCGCTTGCCTGACGCAGATTAAGATGGACATCCGACTTAAGATAAACGTAGGCCCAATGTCTGATGAAGTAAGGGATATACGCTTGAAGATTCTGGGCGAGCTCATCATCAACAGAATCAAGCAGAACATCCGAGACATGGAACTCATTGCTGACAAAGGTGGCGATTATCTTCAAGGTTGGTCATCTGCGGTCAATAACGGCGTTCTAAGGATAGAAAACACTAAGAGCTACGCGATATATCTTGAATACGGAACATACTCGTATTGGACCATACATGGCCCTGACAGTTATACTGAACCGCCTGATCCTAAGAAAAAGGACATGGAACCTTCAGAACGCGCCAACTATCCTAAAGGGATGCAAAGTTTCGCGCCTGTAAGGAAAGTCATTTATAATGAAGTCATCATGGAAGAGTTAGTCAAGGAAGCCTTTTCATGATAGTTATTTTATACTTGCTTGCATATTTATTCCAGTAACCAAATTATCACCTAGGGATGTGCGGAGGTCTGGCCTTTTCCTCCAATCATTCCTAAAACCCAAGCGGGTCAAGCATCCAAGCGGAAAATGGTATCTCAATATAAAATAGACAATCTTATCCCTTTGTGCAGGTCGTGTCATATGAGGGAAGAGCACAAGATAACAAAGAAATTGGAGAGGTTGAATTATAATGTATCTCTCTGAGCCTGAAGAAATCTTGATGAACTTCGTCAGGTCGAAACTAAGCGAGCTGACGCGGACTACCCCTTCTCTATCTAATCGCCAAACTACAGGTTCAAAATCATTCTCAGGCAATGGTGCCTTAACAATATTCACACTCACTGATACGCCTGTGGCCATCAACTCTGTGACAGTCGGCGGGACAGAAGTGTATCCTTATCAAGATTACAATATCGACCTTGACAGTAAAAAGATTAAGTTCAGGACAGCTCCTGGAAGTGGCACGAATAATGTCGTTGTCAGCTATGAGAAAGGTTCGAACTGGGTTTATACAGACAAACCCATATCTGCGCTTAAGAAGTCATCATATCCTCGTGTAGGTATCACCAAAATAACTGAGAGCTCAAAATTCAAAGAATGTGGTGCGACCACTACACATGATCCTACTGTGATACAGTTCGATTTTGTGTCATATAAGGATTTGCTCTGCACCATCAGCACAGAAACCCGAGATGCCAACGACATCACCGCATACTTGGCTCGGACATTCATCAATCTTATCAAGACGCACTGGCAGAATTATCTCTCTTACAAGATAAGGATATTCAAGATCGTCAGCAACAATCCCGCTCCTTTTGAGCCCAACCCTAATATCACTAGACGGGTTGTGGAGATTATGTTCGAATTTAGAAATATGGAAGAGGTACTCTAATATGGCAAGCCAAACACAATCACTAGCAAAATGTCAATATGGGCCTGAAGCGTCAGCTTACGGGACGGAAGCAGCTGCATACGCAGAACTGCACAAGACACAAAGTTCAACCATCACCCGAGATAATGGCGTCACTTATGAGCGTGGCACGGGCGAAGGGCTCAACATAACGAAAGCATACTGGGGACCGTATCTGGGCAACATCTCTGTCGAGTATAATGTCGAAGATTTTGATTTCCTTCAGCATTGGGTTGGTCCTAAGACTGGCGCTGGTTCGGTAGGGGATCCTTACATCCTGACCGAAGCGACCAAGACTGCGATAAACTCACAGCTTCAACCGTTCAGCTTTGAGAGGACGAACGATACTGAATCTACTAAGACAGTACAGACCTGCCTCGGTAGTGTCGGCACAAAGTTCACCTTATCAGGCGCGATAGGACTAGGCTTAGTATGCTCTGCTCAAGCCGTCTGTCAGAAAGTGGTTGACAGCACATCAGGCGAGACATTCGTTGTATCGACAGCCAACTCACTGCAGATGCTCAACGGCACCTGGAAATGGGGCACTACACCGACAGCAATATCAGGTGTCCAAGGGTTCACTATCACCTTAACGAATATCATGGCGATAGACGATACTCGAGACATATCCAGCAGATTCATTGATTTGCCACAATTAGATGGTAGAGAGTATAAGTTCACCATCGCTATTAAGATGGCAAATGCTCTGGCTTCTACGATCATGACAGATTTCAGCGGTGGCGGTCTAACTCCTAACACTGGCGCTGCGTCTGTGAATCCGACAGCTAACTTGGAGTTTAAGATTGAGTTGGCAAGCGGGAGCAACTACGGCACTATAGATATTGATGAGTGTACCATCGACAACATCACCGAGACGCAGACGCTCAACGGCGGTCTGGTAATACTCAATATATCTGGCACAGCTCAGAAAGGAACAGGCAATGTTCCATTATCGTGGTGGTCGGTATAATGTTCTGGAAGAAAAGGCTATCTGAAGATTTTGTCGAACTCAGCATCGGCAAAGTATACTTCAAAGAACTAGACAGACGGACGTTCAACAAGATAAATGCTCAATCGACTATCGCGAACAACGCCATCAACAACAACATCTTTTTCGATTTGATGGAACGGCATCTAGTAAATCTTTCTAAAAGGAAGCTCGATAGGATCTCTCTGGTAGATGGTAAGAAGATAAGAGCCAAACTCAGAGAGATATTGTTGAAGCTTGATGTCATCCGCTCGGATTCCCCTGGCAAAGACTCCGAGGAGTTCTCTACAAAGGATAAGACTTGGTTCGAGAATGTCAAAGGCGAGCGCGATGCAAAGCTTAAAGAGTTGGGGTTGATTATATGAGTGGGGATTTCGGTGCAGAGATTTCCGTCAATACTGGCTCGGAAGGGACCGTTACAGGTTCGAAGGATACCAACGATATACTGAAGAGCATACTCAAGACTCTGCAGGACTCTAATAAAGAGACGAGCAGATCGAACAAGCTTCAACAGAGCGGACTTGGCGGGCTTGGCGCGACCATCGGTAAGTCCCTCGCAACAGTTTTAGGTATTGGCACCGCAGCCGTATCAATGAGTGGAGTGGCTGAACAGGTAGGAAATGCTTTAGGTATTGATTTGAAGACTGATGCAGACAAGAGAAGCCAGAACTCTTATTTTGAGAATATCATCACTCCTGAAGGTGAGGAATATACTGTTGAGATTGATAAGAAGAGTCAGCAGATAGTCAGGATAATGACTGAGAAGGAAGCCATCGAAGAAGGCATCCTCACCAAAGCTGGCGCTATAAAAGACAAATACGATACTAACTTCAGCCAATGGGACAAAATCAACAAGAACTCTGAGAAGATTGGAACTCGGGTGCTTAAGTCGAAGGAATGGATAGACGGCATCAATACCGCTCTTAAAGGTAGAAATGAAAACCTTCTCAAGATAGGCTCGCTTGAATCCAATGAGCTCGCCATACAACGGGCGATAAACGAAGCAAAAAGCAGACTGCTCGCTGCAGTAACCAAACGCATAAACGATTCTGTAACTGCCAAGTTCTTCTCGAATGATACTCTAACTGGCGCACCATATCCAGGGCCGTTAAGCGACGAGTTCATCCAATCCAAGCTCAGTGAGGCGAAAGATGCTGCTTCTATGGACGCAACCAACTCGTTCATGGACCTACAGATAAGAATAAAGAAGGACAACGAAATTATAGTAAATAGTTCAAAGGTGAATCCATAATGCCAACCATACCTGAAATCGATTTGTTCACAGGAACTGAGACTCTAGGAAAAGTCTACTGTGTAGATAATCAGCTAAATCTCAAATACTTTGATTTCAATGTTCCACTGCAAGATTCATCTAAGCATACCAACTGGCAGGTGCTAGGGAAAAAGAGGATTCTGACTTTGCAAGGGTCGCATGACGGCACAGGTTTTAGCGGTGCCACTGATGATTTGAAAGTCAGGGATTTTGTTGAGACTATGGATACCTGGGCGAATGCCTCAGTCTCCGCAACCCAAGTATTCACTGATGCTTTCGGCATTGATTATGAGGTCAGTCCTGTTGATTGGCGCTGGCGTCATTCATTCGACAAACCTGGCAGGATCATATATTCTCTCATAATGATGGAGGGCGCACTTAATCCGCTAGCTTAAGATGGTAAAAAGACTACTCTACAGCTACGTCTTGGGTGGGGAAGAAATTATAGATTTCGTCCTTCCCGAATCAAGAGTACATCTTACTAGAGATTATACTACTTGCGACACTGCTGAAATAAGAATCTCGTCTGATGTTGAGGACACAGTTGTTCCAACTAAAGGCCAGACAATAGTGGTATCTAGGGGAGAGCTGGTCGCGACAGAGAAAAAGAAATTTAGAGGTACTGTCAATCTCATCACTAAGCAAGGCAACGTCTATATCTTAAGCTGCAATCAGAAGATGGACGACCTCAATTATATGCGCTTCACTAAAAGCTATGACATAGACATCGACCCTGAAGAGGGCGAGCTCTCTGCTATATTCAAAGACATAGCTGAAGATGGCGGGTTCACTGTCAGCACTCAAGATTCTGGAAAGGCTGTCGGAGATGTCAGGTCCAAGCAATTCGTCTCGAGAGGCAACACGCGAATGAATAAGCTGGCTTTGATTGCCAGGATCCTAAACTGGATAATCCGTGAGGACTATGATGATGATGAGCTTGTGTTCGAACCTAAAGGTTATCTTCTATATCCTACCACGCTCACAGTAGGTTCAAATGTTCACAACGTCCCGAAATGGGAAGATAATCTACATAATATGCGTAATAAACTCACCATCAAAGGCGCGTATGAACTAGATACCAGGACTGAGAGCGAGACAGGTGACGGGTCCACTACAGAGTTTGATTTCACTTATACTCCCGAATCCACTGAATGCGAGGTCAACTCATCCCTTCAACGGCGAGGTGTCGAGAACGGAAGCGGGACTTATGATTATTACGTCGATACTGAGAATAAGAAATATGTCTTTGTGACTGCACCTACAAACCTTCATACTATTGAGATGAAATATACTACCAAGATTGCGAGGAACGTCACTGGCAGCGACGCGGGTTCAATAACTCGGTGGGATAAGACTAAAGAGGACGAGTTCACATTCAAAGATTTGACAACCATTGATGATGCAGAGACGAGACTCACCCAGCTACTTGACCTATTGAAGAACGGCGAAACCAAGACGAGACTTATCACTGATGAATATGATCTTGAGGTAGGCAACAAAGTCCCCGTAGTAGATAGCACATCCTCTGAGTACAGTGGTGAATACATTGTGTTTGAGATTATACTCAACTATCCAGAGGTTGTCGATACTGTCATCATAGGAAATGAAAAGATAAGCCTGTCCGATATAACTCAATCTATTGAAGAGCGATTGGCCGAACTTGAACAGGAGTCGGGCGGGTCCGTTGAGTTGTTAAGACATTCTATTCCGTTGCGGAAGACTATCAACCTCATAAAAGAAACTCTGGTCAAGACCCGATACAAGATATGCGACTCTTTTATATCTGACCATTATGTGAACAGCTTGGTCGATACAGGCGCAGTCTTGCAGGAGTTCGATGATTACACAGATTGGTCGGTCAATACAGGTGATGTGACTCTATCGAACGAATCAACTATCGTGCTTAATGGCGGGACCAGCCTTAAGATAATCTGCAATGATTATACGCAGACCATACGAATAGATAGTGCCGAATCGCTAGGAGATATATCTGCTTATACTGGGGCTGCAAGTGGAGCGCCCATTCAAGGGACTGTCGGGCTTTGGTTATATGTGACTACTGCAACAGATATAAACACTGTCAGGTTAAGGTTGGGAACTTCAGCGTCTGTATACTATACATATCAAGCCACAGCGTATGCGAGCGTAGACGGATATGACAATTTTGATAGTAAGACATTCACACTTCAAGCAGGTTGGAATTACATCCTGTTCGACTTGACCGATGAATTGCTTCACTCTGGAACACCGAACTGGACAGTTGCAGACTATTGTAGGATTCATATTGCTGCGACTGCAAACGCTACATTCTACTTAGGATATATGACGGTAGGCAACGGGAGCAACATCGGCCTCAATGGTGTAGGATATAGAGTAATGGAGATGAGCACATGACAGATATGAAAACATCTAACGGCCTCAAAGTTGTAATGAATCGGGCATTTAAATATAATCCATCATATAAGGAACCTTCAAAGTTCAAGATAGGCAGAGCAAACGGTACGCCTATAATATCTGACACTGACATTGATATGGCTATCCCGCTTCTGGACGGCACAGTGAACGACGACGGTTCGAACACTCTCACAGGATCGTCAGGTGGAGACAACTCAACAGCCAATACAACCACGTTTAAGGCGGGCGCTGGAGAAACTGATGTGACTGCGCAGAACCTTATCGGGAACGCCACCAACGCCACCAAGATATGGACAATCGCCGATTTATCTTCTGCAGGGAATGTGATGACTGCCGACCAACCTTTCGGGCTATGGCTTAAGATACTAGACGCTGCAGCACTGGCAAAGTTCTTATCTGCTGGAACCTGCCTTGAGATAAAGCTTGGGAGCGATTCAAGCAATTACTATTCGATTGAGTTCGAAGCATCGGACCTGGCGACTGGCTGGAACTGGATTACAAGCAACGCGGTCAATGTCGAGGACATGACTGAGACTAGCACAGTTGTAGGCGCTATCGACACATTCATAATTGAAGTCACTACCAACAACTCAACTGATGCGTTCATTGCTGGAGATTTGATATTTGATCTCTTGCGTCAATGGGAATACTCAGACATAATCCAAGATTTCGTGACAGCGTATCCTTCTTTTAACGAGACAACCATGAAAGTCACCATACGGGGTTTTGTGACATCGACTCAGATGAACGGGTTCGATTTCAATGTGGCTGCGCTTGAGAATGAGGACACTAGCATAAAGGTGACTGATATAGACGATTTCGATAATGATTCAAAAGCCGACACTGATGAGTTCGCATTCGAGTTTGTGACCCAGTTCGTGCAGGGGTGAAAAATGACAAATAGAACAAGCTTCGCAAAGGTAACGAGTGGAAATGGATTAGGCAACGGATACTTCAACGGCGTCGTCAATTTCATGGCAAAGAAACATTTTTTTATGTTGTTGGATGGTACGGTGTCTTCAGACGACGATGCAGGATATTTCTATGATGATAATTTATCTGATGTGTGGGACTTGGATAATTCAACAGCTCCAATAATGGCCGACACTTTAGTTTTCTGTGAGGTGTTAGAGCTGTTTCACGATGAATCTGTAGATACTGATATTTGGACTGTTGCCGAGCCTGGCGTAGCTGCAGTCACGGAAGCTGGTACTGATTATGATAGTAGGATCACTCTATCAGGCTATAGGAATGGTGGCGATGACAACGCTTCAATTACGGCAGACCAAACAAATGCTATCGATTTAAAACTAGCAGACTCGGAATGGTTTATAGATTATGCAGGCGATGTAAGTGGCGACCCTGGAGATGCTGGAGTTGTCAGAATACAGCTAGTGGATTCAAGTGCGAATGTAGTTACGGTTAAATCACACACTATGAGTAATTCGACCTCCCCTGACCTTAGTAGGCGTCTTATTAGAATAGCTGTTGATGTAAGTGAAGAAAAAGCTTATGTCTACGACGGAATAACTGATGAGACTTCTGTAGAGATAGATATATCTACTTTAGTTGGTACTAATTGGTGGATAAGGTTTCTAACAGATGCAGGTACATCTGAATCTTACTCTATAATGTATGTATATTCGATAGGTTATATTGACACATCAAGTACAGGAACTGTCAAATATGTATCTACTGCGCAATCTTTGACAGGCAACACAGGAGCGATTGTCAAGCACGGACTTAGTAGTTCAACATTCAAACTCAGCATGGACGCTGGCGCGAACTACACGGATATGGTTGACCAAGAAGTCAATAACATGGTGTCTGGCTCTAGCACGATCATAAACATTGAGGGTGATTTGGAAACTGCAGTCGTAACCGCCAACACAGCAACGGCAGCCAATTACGATACTGACAGCGGGGTCCAGATACTATACTAAGATGAATATATTCCAGAAGATAATAAAACATCTGTATGATTCTTATTGTCAGGAATATGATGAACAAGCGAGATATGCAGAGCTCCTCAAAGAAGAGATTGTCGGGTTGAGGGTCAAGCTTACATATATCGAAGCGGACTTTGACAAATGCGTCCGTAAGATGAACTCTACCACTAAAGAGTTGGAAACTAAGACCTCTAATCTGGCAAGAATCAAATCAGATTATTTTGTCAGGACGTTGGATGAGTTCAAAGAATATCTTATCAAGAACGTCCCCACTACAACTATTGGATACAGCTTCAGAGGAAGCCTTAAGGACGCGCATGAGCATTATCAGGACTTCTCAAAAGATGATGTGATGCGCGGTAAGTTCTTGGTGTTCTTGCAGAAGTTTATCAAGAACAGCCCAAAGTTCGACAATGCAGACACTCTCATCTATAATCTCAATCTGTATCTGGACAAACATATCAACGCATTCGATAAGCCGTATCAATCTGATATGACCATCTTCAAGGAGTTCGAGCATTGGATGAGTCCAGAAGAAGTGTATTCTTATTATGTCGATAAGAAAATAGCAGGCGATTGCGACGATACAGGCACTTTCAAGCATTGCTGTTTCGTGACGGCATTGATTTACTACGGCTTCTGGTCTGATTGTTCCTGGAGACTTAGGACTATCATTGTCAATGTCATCACTGGTGGCAATCATTATGTTCTTGCCTGGGTCAAGGAAGACTCAGAAGGATATTGTCGCGGTTGGATCCCGCTCGAAACGACTTACTATAAAAGCCTGTTCGAGAAGATATGGAAGAACAACATCCAACTCAGAGATAATGTTATGTATAAGATTTTATGGAGCTTCGATGAAGAAGCAGAATATAGACGAATAGAATAGGAGGTGCAAATAATGTGGGAAATAATTGGATTCATTGTCGTTCCATTACTTAGCGCGTTCGCTGGATGGGCAGTCAAATCTTTGGCCGACAAGAAAGTGACAGTTGTTGAATGGCAAGAGTTAGCGATAACCCTCATCAGGTTAGGCATTCTTGAATGTTCGCTGTTCTACGGGTTCAGCCTTGATGCCAATGTCAGCCTAGCGATTCCGCTAGTAGTAGAGTTTGCTTACCAGATATTTAAGAAGGTCTTTGCAAGCTTCAACAAATAATTTTTTTCTTTTATTGCTAACAAAGAGGTAATCATGAGCGTTGAAGAAGTTATCGCTGGAGCCCTGGATGATTTATGTAAGACTATGCCCGCTATAGCGCAGTCCGTCATAATGAAAGGATATTTTATCACCCGAATCAAGATTCATAAGGAACCCATAAAGATAAACGGCGTCTATCGCCAATCTGAAGACCAGATGGTGATCGTAGACTTCCAGAATAAGATGATATATGACCAGAACGCCTTCATTGCCCACTCTCAATCACTTTATAATCTATTCAATGGGGTGACTAGGTGGTATGAGTGCTGACGAATCCCAAGATGTCTGTTATTGGATCTTCGTATTCAGGCCGACTGCGACATATTATGCCTACATGACTAAGAAATCTGGGCAGGGCTATTGTCCTGAGTGCCGATATGATCCTGAGAACAATCCTAAGTGTCCAGGATATAGGCCGATATTGATGCCTAGTAATATGATACAGCGTAATCTACAACTCAACGGGATTGATGGTTCAGGGCGCAAATGAGGCTCTCAGAGAACACTTTCCTATTAATTGGTATATTGTATCGACTCACGCTTAATTCTTGGGGCTTGACCGCACATCACCCCCCGCGGTCAAGCCCCTTTTTCCATAAATGTGTGACATTTAAACCATAATTTCCGATAATCTTGACATTTCTGTCTCAGAACTGGAGAGGTGAAATCGGAAGTTATATATATGAGGATACCTACACCTATGTGTATGAACGCACAAACTCCATCACTCAAACGGAAATCAACTAATCTGTCCCTGGACCCGAAGGTCTGGAACGATTTCAAGGTTCTCTGTTTGCAGACTGAAGGTGGCCTTGCATCGCGCAGGGTAGAGGATTTCATGCGCGCTGAATTAAAAAAACTGGAGGAACAAAATGAGAAGAAAAACAACAATGCATCTGCTGAACTACCTATATCAGCGGAAGATAATCGCGACTGAGCCAATCGATTTAGGCCGAGTCGCAGAAGAATACCTTACCCATTGCGAAGGGCGAGGACAACCTCAAGAGGTCGAGAGGGAGCGAAACATCGCTGCCTACGAACGACATCTCGAACAGGCTTCTAAGCATCATCCTGTAACAGGGAATTTCCAACCATCTTTTGAATTGGCTAAACTTGTGACACCTAAATTTGTTGTGGACAATATCATAACGGATGTGGCACGATGAGCAACTACAGAGAAGTCAACGCATCGGCAGCCGACATTTCAATTCAACTAGCCGATGAAGCTGAAGAATCTGAGAACCGCGCCTTGAGAGAGGCAGAAGAACACGACACATTAGGGGGAAATGTAAGATGACAGACAAACAAGCTACAATACAACATCTAAAGGTGTTAGATACGGATTTCTCGGATTGCGGTCCGCAACTTGTCAAGAAAGGCTGCCAAAGAGACGAGATACAAAGACAGATGAAGGCCATCGAAGTAAATGTGCGGTTGGCCGTCAACAACGAGAAGGTCAAGGAAGAAGTCATCAAATACAAGACCAAGAAGGCTGCCAAAGATGCTGCTGAGGAATACTTCTTAAAAGTCCATGATGCTACAGAGGTGACGGTGGAGGAGTTGTGTGCAATGTACGAGAAGCAAACCATCACTATTGAGAAAGATCGGTACACGAACGCAGAACAGCGCGAGCTTGCATTCTCTCAAAGGATTCATCAGTCTGAGGAATACACTAAGTTCAATGACGCGCATATCCAACTAATCAATGACATCAATGAACTAAAGGCAGACATGGAACGACTCAAATTCTCACAGAGAAGCTGGGTATCGATTGCATCCCTTCTAGCGGGTGACACAACAAACAGGTGATTTAAATGGAAGATAATGAAACTAAGGAGATTGCTATAGTCCAATCGGCTGTGACAATCACAGAGGCCGAGGAACAGATAAAGTTCTTCTCGAAGTTGAAACAGACGGTTCTCAGCAGTGATGACAAGATACGGATAAATGGGAACCCGTACATCAAGAAGACGGGTTGGCGCAAAATCAAGACATTCTTCAATCTGTGCCAAGAGATCCTGCAATGTACTAGGCTGACGCCGACAGACGATTCTTTTATGTGGGTATATCGAGTCAGGGTATCGCACAAAAAGACTGGCGCGTATACTGATGCAGAGATGGCCTGTTCATCAACAGAAAAATTCTCCAATGGGAAGCCTGAGACAGCCATTATGGCGATGGCACAGACACGGGCTTTTAATCGCGCAATAAGCGACCTTGTGGGTGGTGGAGAGGTAACGGCGGAGGAGATTGATACTCCTGACGGGGGTGGTGTATCTGCTCCTCCTGCCAAACCTACTGCTCAGATGCCAGACAAGAAGGTCTGCACAGTGAACGGCTGTGGGGTGGACATCACTGCCAAGGTGTACGAGTTCTCTATGAGTAAATTCGGTATACCTGCCTGTATGAACTGTCAGAAGAAGCTCAAAGAAGCACAAAACAATAGGTGATAACATGAAAATAAATGTGAATATTGAAGAAGTGGACGCATATAAGCGAACGCGGTATGAGACAGAAAGAGACGGTTCAGAGTTCGGCTGGGTGGCGAAGTTCACTGATGCCCAGACAGACGACCTCTTTGATAGGCTCAAAGAGAAGATCGAGAACCGTAAGAAATACAGGCACATCCTAAAAGAAGAGATATATCGCAAAATCAAAGCGATAATGCCTAAAGCTGAAGAGTTCACTGCAGACATGGTTGCCAATCTACCTGATGCCATCACAAAGATGGCTGACGAGTATGAGAAGCGGACTAAGCTGAACAAGGTGAAGCCTCTCAACAGAAGCATACCAGAGGTCATCGCGGATGATGCAAAAGACGATAAGTAAGGCTTATCGATTTGTCAGGTTCGGGGATATTGAAGTAGTTGAACAATCTCCCCGATTCTTTCATTTCTTAGTCACTACCCGATTCGGTGACCAGGACGTATTCTATTCATACAATCCTAAGACGATGCAGATGGAATGGAGTTGCAACGCGCTAGATCATAAACGCGCTTGGGGATGTCCTCTTTTCATAGGGTCCCGAAGATATCCATTCTGCAGCCATTCACTGGCCTGCTTTATATATATGAAGAAAAACAATATAGGGGTGAAGCGAATTGGAAACTAAAGAAACAATCGATGTATACTTTAATATTATGGCCTCTATGCAGCTTGCTATACGCGAACTGGCCAAAGAGGTAGCACATCTCACACAGAGATACGAACGCGACAGAGACGATATGTGGACCATTATTTCAGCCATATCAACCCGATTATCTGAAATCGAAGAGAGGTTGAAGCACAATGACCAATAAATTCGTACTTCTCGGAACGGTCAATACTCAATGTTATGACTGTAATGTCCCACTTAAATGCTCACACATCAAGAATATCGATACAGGAACCACAACAGTTATATGTGACGCCTGTATGAACATTAAGATGATTACACTTAATCAGTGTCATTCCAGGGTGTCATTCCACGACTACTCTAAAAAAAGGCAACCCAAACAAAAAACGTAAGATTGCCTTTTTCCCGCATAAATAGAGTTCAACAATAGTCAGAAAGATGATAAAAATATGATTATCAGGGTACGATTATAGGCTCTGAGAATGATAATAAAGACCCCGCTAGCCAGAACGCGGGTGGAATGACACCGTGTATTGCCACAAAAAAAGGTGATTATTTGGTAAGGACAAAAGACTCAACAAATAGAATCAAGCGCAAACGGATGATGGTATTGACAGAAGTAACATTCCCCATCTGGAAGAAGTTCTTTGAAGGCGATAAAGGTAGATTCAGCAAATATATCAACGATAAGCTCCTGGAAGATTTCGCCAAAGATACGCAACACATCTTGATTGATAAGATAAATCAACTGCAGCGGGAGCGCGAGCGTGTGTATCAAGATTTCAATGACCAGATTAAATTGGTCGTAGCAAAACTAGAGAGGCTAAAGAATGCAAAGAAGAAAACTAAAGGAAAAGATGTATTATTACAGGATGCCAGGTCTATATAAGAAAGACATCACTGAGTTGGGCACCATAGAAGAACAGGTCTTATGGATTCTATATCATCATAAGGACACCCGAGACAGCGATCAGGCGCTTATCTATATCTATTGGACTAAGGTTGATAATATGCAAACTCTTGATTATAACCTGTTCAAGGACTTGACTAGCGCTGAGTTCATCACAAGGAGACGGCGCAATATCCAGAATACGCTTTGTATGTTTGTGCCGACGGATCCTGAAGTGATAAATAGCAGACTCATTAAAGAGCAGCAGATACGGCAATGGGCCATCAGTCAGAAGAAGATGGCTGATAATTTTGAGGAGGTATCACAATGAGCGACGGATTTAAAGAAGCTGAGAAATCGATGAAAGAACACAATTAGATGGCTGTGATGAACGGCTGGCAGTACGAACTAGAGGTGGTCAAAGTTGACAGGAAAATTGACGAAAGAAATGGGGTGGGAAGATGAGAAAAAGACTGACTGAAACACAGCAAAGGGTATTCAACGCCTTAAGAAAGGAGCAATATTGGAGTCCGAACATCAGCCAAATATCGAGAGACTTCAACATCCCAATATCAACTGTCCATGCTGTGGTCAAGATGATCCGCGACAAGAAATTCACTATGAAGGCAGTTCTCGAACCGAGGTTGATTGTTGAGCTCCCTGGTGAGAAGATGTTGTTTATGGAGGACAAAAAGTGAAGCCTGCACCTTCAGGATATGCATATTATTTCCTGGCCAAGCAATGCGGGAACTGTCTCGGTATCAATCGAATGGAAGAAAGGCGATGTCATCACTGTAACAATCTATTTTATTGCAAGGTCGATGATAAGCAAGAGGTCGATGTCATATTCGAGAAGTTCAACGTCAAACAGAACAAGATGCTCACCCCTGAAGAACAGAAGGAGATGAAAAATGGTTGAAGCTCACCCTTTATACTGGCCACCGAGCTGGCCAAGAACACCCGAGAATAAACGAATGATGTCTAAGTTCGGTCAGAAGAAACAAAGCAATGAATCATACAGGCAAATAGTGCGCGTCACATTCGAAGCAGCGACAAACCTATTATATGGTGAGCTGAGATTGCTTGGCGCGAAAGGTATAATCTTATCATCGAACCTAAAGCTAAGAGCTGACGGATATCCGTATTCACGCCAGCAGAATATTGAGGATCCTGGTGTGGCGGTCTATTTCAAGATAGGCGACAACGAGCAATGCGTCCCTTGCGATAAATGGTTGAGAGCTGAAGATAACATCAAAGCCATCGGCAAGACAATCGAAGCCTTAAGAGGCATTGAACGATGGGGCGCAAAAGAGATGGTAGACGCGGCTTTTAGAGGATTCAAAGCGCTACCTGCGCCTGGAGATGTAATCGTGTCACATACACAATACTTCTCACAATATCACAATGCTGACGAAGCAAAAGACTTATACAGAAAGCTAGTCAAGGAACTGCATCCTGACATGGGTGGTTCGGCTGACGAGTTCAACGAAATGACTCGACAATATAATCAACTGAGGTGGTGAAAGTTAGCAAAGCAGAAATCAACAAAATCCGAAGAAAGTATATGATCCCTGGCGGGGCAGCTTATCAGATAAGGACATTGAACGCCATACACATATCAACCAGCACCTCTTTGAAGCATGAGCTGGCTAAATGTATCGGCGCGTATATGATACGGAAGTATGGCGACATCAAATTATCTGACCAAGCCGTTCAACTGTTGGGTATCCTCTGCGACAGGATACGATTAGACTTGCATGACTTCCCGAAGAATCCGAAGAACTTCATCACTGAAGCTATTCCGAAGCGAGACAAAGACCGCCGAGTTGATTTAGTACTGCTTGAGGACGAGACTTGGTACGAGTTCGAGACAAATAAGAAAGAAAAGAAAGAAGAGAGCGTGACGATATATGTGTGACTACTGCGATTCAAGGATTGATGTCGGCTGGTTGAAGCAAAAAGATGGAACTCATAAGTCCGTCTGCTTCGCTTGCGGTCTGACTGAAGAGGGAGAGTTTGTTGATAGAAGGTGAATGAGTGAATGTCAAAAGGTAAAATGCTTGAGTTGTTATGTGGAGAAGGTGTCCTGGCTGAAGTATTCAGAAAGAGGGGATTCGATATTACTACTTTAGATAATAATCCTGACCTTAATCCTGATATTGTAGCAGACATTCTCGACATCGATCCAGGATCACTACCAGGTCCGTTTCTTTATATCCATGCTTCGCCAGTATGCACAACATTCTCTGTCTGCCAATTAAGCCGACATTATAAGAATAGGATACCATGGTCGTCAAAAGCTCATATAGGGATAGCCATTCTGATAAAATGTATTGAGATAATAGAATACTGGAAACCTGAATACTGGACGATAGAGAATCCAAGAGGTATGATGCGTCACGTTCCACGACTTCAACAGTTCCATCGCGTCACAGTCACATATTGTCAATATGGTGAAGACTTCCAGAAGCCGACAGATTTCTGGATGCCCTGCCCGTTCTGGATTCCAAAGAAGGCGTGCTCTGCAGGGGACAGTTGCCATCAAGCACAACCGAGAGGATATAGAGCAAAGAAAGATTTCAATGCGATAGGAAAAGGAACTCAAGGTCTATCAAATGCTCAAGAGAGAGGTAAATTCCCTGTTCAGCTTTGTGAGGAGATTGCCGACGCTATCGAAGGCAAACAGAAAACCTCCCAGAGTCAAATAACTAACTATTCGAGGACACCATGACTAAATCCTTTTACAAGACAGTGCTCAAGTGTCCGAAATGAAAGAGACTGACCTTTCACTTACGATTATCAACTAAAGAGCGGATGTGTAAGGAGTGCTATCACAGTTATATTCCTAAAGATATGAAATGAGGTGCAACGATGGGAGCGAATGAAGAAGACAGAGTTTTGTATTGTGCTAAGTGTGATAAGCGATACCCTGCGAATGCAGAACATAAATGCGAACTGAGCTTACAGTTTCCAAGCTTGGTTAAATGGATTGTTACTAATCCTCATTGGAGACCACCATTGAGCGTAGATTATGCTGTTGTTCCAATAGAGCATATAAAAGAGAATTGTCTCGACAAGCAGAAGGTGAAAGAAGCTTGGATTATGTTCAAAGAACAAGCAAAACCTGATAAGCATCACGAATGTTTTTCGGAAGAAGCCAGACAGAAGATTTTTGAGAAGATGGTGGGGTGGGAAGAATGAGATGCAAGAATTGTGATAGTAACTTCAGAACAATCCATATACCTGATTATATGGATAGGATTTGCTATAAATGTAAACATAATAACGGAACTGCAACAGATGAGGAGCAGGAGGGGAAATGAAAGTACCAATAGATTTCGATAAGATGTTATCAGTACAATTATTATCGTTGGCCAGAAAATGTATAAGAGAATTTAATGATAATAATTTACAACAATTTAAGATTGTTGAGAACTGAAGAACAGGAGGAAACGATGAAATACTTTAAAGACGGAGATCAGATGTGTATTGTCTCTGACAAATTCATTAATTTGCAAGAGTCTGAATCGGTGTTTATAGATTGGGACTCTGAACAAGCTAACATAATCAAGAAAGATGGATTCTCTGGGCTTCTAGTGGGTGAATTGAGAGAATTAATGAATAAGTTAGGAGTGATATGATGTTATATAAAATAAAGAACTTTTTAAGGAGATTCTTTCATATTAAGCAAAGAATGACTCTTAGAGCACTGACTGAAGAGGAGAGTAAGTATCTTAAAACAATCAAGAGGTATAAAGATGAAACCAAATAGAAGTTCAGACCTTGAGAACATCATCAAATCAATGGACGTCATCCAGGAGATACACAAAGAAGTCAAAGGTAAAGGATGAAGACTGAAGAAGAAATAAGAAGTGTTTTGAAAATGTCTTATAAAGAGATTGAGCAAGTGTTAGGAATAAAGATCCGTAATGGTCAAATTGCGGAAGGGATAAGGAAGGCGTTGACATGGGTAAAGGTGAAACGAATGATAAAAAATGAAATTAAGATAGATGGAATAAAGTATATCAGAGAAGGAACTACGAAAACACCTGCTAAGAAGAATAAGAAGGGTCTTGAGTATTGTATAGTAAGGACTTATTCTGCAGGTGTTTTCGCTGGGTACTTTGATAGGAAGAATAAAGGCAAAGAAGGGACTGTATATGATGCAAGAAGATTGTGGTCCTGGTCAGGAGCTGCATCATTATCGCAGATGGCTAATGATGGTGTAAAGAACACGTCAGGCTCTAAGTTTGCTCAGATTGTGCTAGAGGTTGATCTCCGAGAAATCATTGAAGTAATCCCTTGCACATCTGGAGCCAAAGATAATATTGAGAGGGTTCCAGTATGGCAAAAATAATTGATGGCTATGGCTCTGGCGATAGCGATGGCTCTGGCTCTGGCTCTGGCGATAGCGATGGCTCTGGCGCTGGCTATGGCGATAGCGATGGCTCTGGCGATGGCTCTGGCGATGGCTCTGGCTCTGTCGATGGCTCTGGCTAGACAATACTGTTTACAAAAGCCCTACTGAGCAGGAGGGGAAGTGATTAATTATGACCGACGATTGGTTGAACAAGCAAAAACGCTTATACAAAGCCAATGCGTGCCTGAGCATCAGCCAGGGTTGTTAAGGTTGTTATGGAAACTCATTATACAGATATTAGGGAGAGGAAACGATGAAACCAAATAGAAGCTCAGACCTTGAGAATATCATCAAATCAATGGATGTCATCCAGGAGATACACAAAGAAGTCAAAGCTTTAGGCCCATTCAAGCGAAGGTATTTTTTCAAGCAATTCAATGAAATCCATCCTATCTTGCAAGAAGTGTATCCTATCAGAGGAGCACATAATCAAAAGGATGCTATGGTGACAGCCTACATCCGCACAGATAATAAGTATAAATTGGAGGAAAAACAATGAAACGAATAATGTATATAATGCTGATGGCTCTTGTAGCAGTATCAGCCAACGCGCTAGTATCGAACGACATCATCCCAAACTGTGCAGGTCAACCTTATGACAACTGGATAGTACGGGAACAATGTATGTTCACAATGGGATTCAACCTGATAGATTATGTGGACAACGCAGTCAGCAGTGTTGAGTGTGGATCTTGTGAATGCCCTGATCCAGGAACTATAGTGTGTGAAGGCAACACAACTTATGTGACCACACACTCCACTGAGGTCATCAAGTCTGGCGGTAGCAGTTTCAGTAGTAGTGACCTGTGGAAAGACCATACTGGAGCATCTTCAAATAATCGGATGTATGATACTATCTTTGATTGGTTCGTACAATCTGATATGTTCCAAGCTGCAATAGAACCTATCCAGCTAAGGATCGACCAGGAGATAGCGATAAGAGTCTATGGTTGGACTGATGGTGGTAAGATAGATCAGATGAATCGAGTCAAGATAACCGCGCAGAGACACGGACACTGTATTATTTATGATGGGGAGAACGTCTGCCCATAATTTTTTATTTTCCGAGATGTAGGGAAATGGTAAACCCGCTGGCCTCATGAGCCAGAGAAAATGGTTCGATTCCATTCGTCTCGATTGGAAGGTTGTGGGTATCGGTGACGACCCAGAGGTGACCTCTAGCACCTTTTAACAGCCTTCCATCATTATCCAAAATGAGACAATTCCAAGAGCAGGTATCGCACAACACAGCCTACATGAGGAAAGTATATGATTGTTGCAAACATTGTGGTTACTGGTTAGAAAAATCCGAAAAGCTTATATGTACGACTTGTTTAAAAAAGCTTATCAAACTAAAGGTGGTGAACAATGGTGATTAAGATACATCCACAGCAAGTAGTGGACATTGATAAAATAGTTCTCGACCCGACCAATCCAAACAAGATGTCGGACAAAGATTTCTCAGCGCTCAAGGAAGAATTCAAAGAGTACGGCTTCTTGTATCCTTTGATAGTCAACAAAGACTATAAGATCGCGGATGGCGAACACAGATGGAAAGCAATGAAAGAGCTCGGCATGAAACAAATATCAGTTATCAAGATAGATGTGACTGATATAAGCGCCAAGATGCTCAGACAGATCCTTAACAAACTAAGCGGTATCCATGATGAGGCACTGGACGCACAGGACTTCCAGATTATATTCGATGCTGGCCAAGAGCAGCTAGACAGATTGAAAGAGTTCTTACCTTCAGAGAAGAATCATATCGATAAGCTCTTGAAAGGTATACATGGCGCTCCCAAACCGCAGATAAGCTTCAAAGTGAATCAATTTGTCTGTCCTAAGTGTCAGCACACAGGAGTGAAGAAGGATTTCGTCTCAAAGCTTGAGACTGATTCTGCTGAAAAGTTATAAACATCAATAAAATGCCTAGAAACAAACCACAAGCGGACAAGAAGAAGCATACGATTGATTACTTCAACAAATCAGTCCCCGATTCCCCTGAGAAGGGCGGTAAGCCTTATTTAGAGTATAAGGTCCATGAGCGCAGAGCGTTGGTATTGCAGATGATAATCCAAGCAGGTCATCCGTTGGCGATTCATCAAGGCGTCCTGGCTGAGAAGTTCGGAGTCAAACAACCAACCATATCTAATGATGTCGATGTTCTTAAGCCTCTGATTATCGATAGACTTTCTAAGCTGGCCGAAACCTTGACTCATTCAGGCTACAACAAGATTATAAACGATCTCTTGAAAGGCAACAACCGCGATAGAGCGAGCGCTGCCAAGGTCATCGATATGTATAACAAATATCTGTTTGATATGGGCAAGCAGAAGCGCGACAAGGATAACATGACGGTTGAACAGATGAAAGAGATTAAGATCAACGTGATAATGCCAAAGGCTGAGGACCCAACACCATGACTGCATTAATTTGGTATCCTCCTGGATACCCTGAAATGCTGGAAAGGAGGAGAATTGCACAAGGACTCATGTGCTTGCTTTCGGTTGAATGGGCTATTGTGCTTTTGTTAGTGATAATAGCATATCCATTATTTGGCTGAGATGTATGAATAGCCCGAGATTCACGGGCTGTAAGTGGATTCATATTTAAAGGTGGTGAACTAACTGAACCAAGAACTGATAGTCAACTTCGAACCGCTTCCAAAGCAAGCTCTAGCATGGCGTAAGTTGTTTGATGCCACTACCAAATATGTCCTGTTCGGAGGAGCTGCAGGTGGCGCAAAGACGGCGCTAGGATGTTGTTGGCTGCATATCATGAGTATAGCTTATCCAGGAACGCGATGGTTCATCGGCAGAGAAGAACTAAAGCGACTCAAGCAATCAGTGATGCCATCCATGGCCGAAGCAAGAGACAGTATCCTTAAGTGTGGTGATGTCTGGAACTTCAACGGCCAAGAGAGCTGTTACAAATTCTATAATGGGTCCAGGATTGATTTGTTGGATTTAAAGCTTAATCCTAGCGATCCCGACTATTCTCGATATGGTTCGTTGCTTTACACAGGTGGATGGATTGAAGAAGCTGGCGAGGTTCATTTCGGCGCGTTCGACACACTCAAGTCAAGAATCAATCGCTGGAGGAACAGAGAGTATGGGATCCCTGCCAAGATGCTTATCACTTGCAATCCTATGAAGAACTGGCTTTATACAGACTTCTATCGGCCCTGGAAGAGTGGCACGTTATTGCCTAGCTCTTGTTTCATCCCTGCGACTTACAAAGATAACAAATATCTGCCTGTTGATTATGAAGAGAACCTATCTTCTATCAAGGACCCAATCAAGCGGTCCAGACTTAGGGATGGCAACTGGGAATATGCGGATGATAAGTCTGCACTATTGGATTATGACACTATCCTTGATATGTTCTCGAATCAGTATATCTTCGACCCCACAGAAGAGATGTATATGACTTGTGACCCTGCCACGTTCGGCGGAGACAAGGCCACCATCTACCTCTGGCAAGGTTGGTATATCAAGAAAATCTGGGAGTTTGAGACTTGTTCTCCCAAGCAATTACGGCTTAAACTTGATTCGAAAGCTATCCAACATCGAGTTCCTAGGAGTCATATTGTGATAGATAACGCTGGAGTCGGTGCAGGGTTCGAGAGCGAGTTTGAAGGCAGCAAAGCGTTCATTGACGCCTCTCGTCCGATAGAGCGATTGGAAGATAAGTATAAGAAACGACGGCAAGAGTTCCCTGAGAACTACGGTAATCTACGAGCTCAGTCCACATTCCATTCTGCCGATATGATTCTTAAGCGTAAGGTCGGCGTATATCCAGAGATTCCCCGAAGAATCAGAGAGGACTTGATTTCCGAGCTAGAGCAATGGAAGCGCAAAGACTCTGAGAAAGAGGAGTCTAAAGTCTGGATAATTCCTAAAGATGAGATGAAAGAGAACCTTGCGGGTCGCAGTCCCGATCACGCAGACAACATTAAGATGCGCGCATTCTTCGACCTTAACAGGTCAGGCTTCGCGTTTGAGGTGGCATGATGGAGGCTGAACTCTTACTAGCTATAATTTTCATTTTCGGGATATTGTATTTGTCAAGTAGAAATTCGAATCATAATAAAAGCATACAATCATTCCCACCGACACAAACTAAACACCCAGGAATGCAGGTGAAAAATGATAAATGAGCTGCTCGCATTGATTGAACTGGTGCTGTTGATATATTGCATCAGACGCCAGAACAAGTTCCCAAAAGGGATGCCTATCCTTTACATTTTAAAGCGGTGGGAGTATAAGGTCATGAGGATCCTACCGTATCTGATAGCATTCCATATCTTGATAAGTATGATATTTAAATAAGAGGTGATTGAAATCGTCAAGAAGTATAACAAAATCAATCCAGACATCAAAGACAGCCGAGACTTCAAACTATGTCAAGTCTGCAAAGAGACGCTAGATGTGCGTGATATGTATTGTCATGCGTGCGGTGCCAAACAGTGAGTGTGCAATCAATCGCAGACTTACTTGACAATCATCCTGGCAGGTTCTATTCTGTCAGGGAGATACATGAAATGCTCAATGGCGAGTTAAGCAAGCCGAACATCCATACAGGATTGAAACGGCTCTTGAAACGCGAGGAGTATGGTGCTATGATTTACCCGAGGAATGGTCGGGTCGAGACACGATACGGTAGAGTATCAAAGGAGGAAAACAATGGAAAAGGAAAATAAGGCCACTCTGGAAACAGAGCGGAAGAAGCTCGAAGAAGATAAAAACGCCTTCGAGAAGGAGATGCAAGCTATTGCTGCTGAACGCAAGAAGTTTGAAGATGAGAGCATTAAGAAGCTTGACACTGAACGGAAGGCGACTGAATCTATGCGACAGCGACTCAAGCCGAACGTGAGCGAGACTCAAATCAACATCGACCTGAACAAGCCTGTCATGGCACGGATGAAGAGTCGCGTCAAAGAGATTGAGAAGATGAGCAAAGCAATCCACCAAAGTGTGATGCGCGGTAACATCCGACATTGGATAACGACTCGACCAAAGATACACATATCGAGGTTGATAGGCGCAATCAAGAACGACATCGGCTCTATCTCGTACTATGTGTATAAGAAGACCTCGGAAGGCGATAAGGTGCTGAACGTCCATACTGGCAAAGCCAAGCAGAAGGACGGCAGCTATGATGAGGTCGAGTTAAGCGCCAACTACATCCTCGAGAAGTATGTGGTCGAGACAATACAATTCAGGAAACCGCTCAAAATGGAGGAGTTCAAAGAAGATGGAATCATCGAAGCAGAACAAAACAAGTAAACCAGTAATGCCGAAACGGACGTTTATGCGTAAGGGTGCAGAAGTTATCCTTAAAGTAGACTTCCCTGCTCAGACTTTAACACCTAAAGATATAATTGAAAGTCTAGAGTCTGACAAGAAAGGGTTGCAGAAGCAACACGACAATATAAAGACGTTTGGGGACCAGATAGCGACTGCCAATATGAACATCGTGAAGACTCAGGAGAACATCGCGAACATCGAAGAGAACATCAAGAAACTGGAGAAGCATGAAGAATGGACCAGGAACATCCAGGAAAGCAGACTGAAGGCGTTAGTTGCTGAAGTCAAGGTTGAGATAGAGAAGAAGGTCCAGGACAGCTATATAGATGACGATACGATGACTCCTAAGGAGAACGACATCCATCGATTCGCTGAGTATCGTGAATACATAGGCAGGCATGAGAAGATTGCCAAGGAGATATCTGCCACGATCATGCGCGAAAACATCTACAAGAAAGGCTACCTTGACAATCCCTTTGTAGGTGATGCACCCGATACCAACGCGCCGATGCCTGAAAAGGAGCTGGAGTAAATATTTTATTTTTCTTTAAATTTCGATAGTTATTTTATACTTGCTTGCGCAATTCTCTGGATTAGATGAAATTTCTGACCTCTATAAAAGAATTTCTGAAAAAGGACTTGGCTTGGTTTAGTGGTGATATGTCTCCAGATGTGAAGAAGCCCGTCTTTCCTGAGTGGTATTTCAGCGCTCGGCTCGGTCAGCCCAGATTGATTAATATCCCTGAGATTCGGACGTTCGCCAGGTCGCCTTGGATTCAGATGGTGCTCAACACTATCAAAAAAGAGGTCAGCACCATTCATTGGGAAGTGATGGACAGAGAAGAGGACGGCAAAACTGGCAGCGAGGCACAGATTCAACAGATTAAAGATTTCTTAGACTGCATGAACACCGAGGACGAATCTATCGAAGACTTGACCAGTATGGCCATCACAGACCTAGGTGAGATCGATGCAGGCGCATGGGTCAATGTCTATTCGATGGGATCCTACGATTTCAAGGACGCGCCAGTATTGAATGAGCTCGGCAAGGTGATAGGTTCAGAGAAGCGTCTTGTATTGAAACCGCTCGGTCAAAGGCAACTGCTCGAAGTAAGACCTGCAGACTCAGCCACATTCTTAAAACAGATAGACATCTATCGAAGGGTCCAAGGCTTTTATCAATATTCGTTCAAGAATCCAAGGACCAATCCAATCAGGTTCGAGCCTGAAGAGATGAATTATATGCATCTTAACAAGAAGTCATACTCAATTTATGGCTTCTCTCCCGTTCAATCCGTCCAACAGGTGCTGCAGATACTGATGCAGTCTACCCGATGGAATAAAGACTTCTATAAGAACAATGCCATAGCTGACGGCGGGATGTTCTTGCCTGGTGCTGATGAGAAATCTTTGAAAAAGTTCAAGAACGAATGGAACAAGGAAGTCAAAGGCAAACCTCATAAGTTCCTATTCTTCAATGTAGAGGGTAAGTTCCAGCAGTTCCAACCTAACAATCGCGACATGGAATGGCTTGAAGGCCAGAAATGGTATCATTGGCTAGTGTTCGCAGTGTTCGGTGTATCGCCTGTAGAAGCAGGGTTCCATGAGAACGTCAGCCAAGGCAATACTGAAGGCCAGGAAAGAATCACTGTCAAGAACGCTATCAAACCATACCTTAAGCTGATTGAGAAGGTTGTTAATAATCGCATCATCCCTGAGATACTGCAGACTGAAAAGCCTGATGTAATATTCAAATTCATACCTAAAGACCATACACTTGAGAAGATCGAGCACGAACAGAATATGGTGGAGTTGCGCGAGGGTGCTCTTACAATCAACGAGTATAGGAAATCTAAAGGTAAGCTTCCTGTTGAATGGGGAGATGAGCCGTATAAACAAGTTTCGCCTCAATCTATAAACATCGGCAATCAAGACCCGAAGGATCCTAAAGACCCTGGCAATCAAGCCCCTAAACCCGATGAGGAAAAGGACAATAAATATTTTAGGAAATACTTCTCAAAACACATGAACGATGTCAGGAACAATAACACAAGCAAAGCTTGATGGTATCAAGCAAGATGAATACGATTTTGATGCTCTGGCAAAAAGGGTGATTCAAGTAGATGCCAGTGGAGACGTTATAACTCCTGTTGACGTACCTGCGCTTATCATTGATGACGACACTACTACAGATATGACTTATTTCTGTTATGCTGCACCAGGGAGTGCTACGAGTGCTGCAGTATGGAGAATCAAAGTCATTGATGAGACTGGAGCTTATCCCGTGTTTCAATGGGCTGATGGCAATAGCAACTACGACAATATCGCAGACAACAGAGCATCATTAAGTTACAGTTAAGATGACCGCAGTAAAATCAGGCAATCATATCTACGTTTCGGGTAGTGGTAATACTCTTGCCAGCATAACTTCAGACATCGCCGATACCACCTTCATAGAAAAGACGGGAACTTCTCCTGATGTTTATACAGTCAAAGGTGGAGTTGCTAGGTATCTGAGGATCAGGAATGGAGGAACATTAACTATAGGTGATTCTGCTGATTATTCTAAGAATGAGACCTTAGCATTCAGCAACAATGTCGCTAATGAAATCAGATTCTATGTTGATGCTGGTGGAGAGCTTCTACAATATGGAGATACTACCATCGACTTCTTCACAGGAACACAAAGAATATATTATGTCTATCTCTACGGGAAAGTGACGGTTCTAGGGAACGACACCTACAAACCAGTCTGGCAGAACTATCAAAGGATATATTTATATGAGAACCAAAATAACGATACATATACTAATGATGTATGGCACTTCGAGAAGATGATTATAGGCTCCGCTGCTGTAGCCAATTATTTTGCTTTCTATTTTTACTCACTAGGTAAAGTGCGTAATCATATCTTTAAAGACATCCTATTCGACAAGACTTATGGTAAGGGTCTTACGATGTATGCAATTAGAATACCTTATCCTTTCAGAGGAATGAGGAATGTCACGTTTGAAAACTTAGACTTCAATAATGTAGGAAATTATCCTGTATATTCTACAGGTGGGGGGACATTTAAACTTAAAGGTTGCACTTTTGGAACAACCACTTCTTGGAAAATGATAATATATGGTATGGGTGCTGCAGATGGTAAGAATACATTAAGGACATATGGCTATGACAATGAACACGACTTCG
>Ga0208904_1000567_pt1 | contig 29508 bp, 63 predicted proteins | sample AntAceMetag02UKB_FD_184774 | JGI IMG/M metagenome (GOLD analysis project Ga0208904, IMG submission 184774) | Saline lake microbial communities from Ace Lake, Antarctica - Antarctic Ace Lake Metagenome 02UKB (SPAdes) (version 2) | ecosystem: Environmental > Aquatic > Non-marine Saline and...
GATTATGGTTATACCCTTGTAATCGAAATGATAATTCCAAAAGGAACAAGATTTGATGTTGGAATAATAAAACAGGGATTCAAAGGATATGGACTCAAAGCAATAAGAACTGAAAGATTGAAAAGGAGATAAAAATGACTTTGAAAGAATTTATTAAGAAAAACAAACAAGAAATTGATAATTGTATTCGTAAAGCTACACCAAATTTTAGAATTAATGATGAAGAGAGAAGAATGTGGATATTAAACGATGAAAGTTTATACAACTGGGCAAAAGCGGAAGGAGTGAAGATATAATGGAAATACTAGAATTTGAAATTGATAAAGGAGGCAAGAGACGGCTATATAATATTGCAATGGATCTAGTCCATAATGGATTATCTTGTGGATGTCCTGAATGGGACGATCACATTGTAAAAGATAAACGATTTGAGAAAATAGTAAATGATTATGTTAAAACAAGTGCTGAAATCCCAAAAATGACAGATGGGTTTAATTGCTTTATCTGCCAAAGAATATTCTGCAGGACTACCAACCATAGATGTCCTTGTCATAAACCCAAGTACACTAAATTAGAGCTGATAAATTGGCTTTCATTGCATAGTGTCACCGGCATAATAAGATATAATCCTGATCATGATACAATCCTTGAAGGAATCAAACTCAGATTCCCACTTTATGAAATAAGTCACAAATTCAGCTTTGAAAAACCGGCTGCATATGAAAGATGGACATTAGCAGGAGAATAAAATGGATACATATTATAAAAACAGACAATATTTGTATAAAAACAAACAATGTACAAGATGTGAACGTAAATTGAAGAAGAGAAAAAAACCACCATACACGGCTGCAAGAGATGGACATTTGTATTTTGATTATTATCAATGTCCTTCTTGCAAAATAAATTATGCATATGATAAGGAGGATTAATCATGATATATCCAAAAGAAGTTCAAGAGGAATTAAAAATCTTGGATGATTACAAATATAGTGACAAATTGAGTAAGTTTAATATATTTCATTTATATCCTAAAGAATTAGCATATCCAAACGGATATTATGACAGTCGTTTCTTTGAATTAATTGGTTTTAATACCAATACAATGGAAAAGTGTAACTTAGGGAGACATGATTCAATTGAGTTTTGTAATAATAGCCCTATTGCATTCGCCCGTGTTTTTGCTGATGGTTCATTTCTTATCAGAATGCGGTCATTTGTTGAAAATATAGCAAACACACAGGCAATTTATATGCAACCCATTGATAAAGCCATAATAAAAAAGGAGGTAAAGTTATGTCAAAAACAGCTATTGAATTAACTGAAGGACTAACAAAAAGTGAACTAATTAGACTACTTCAACCATTTTCAGATGATATTAGGATATTACTTTTTGATGAGGATTATGAGAGAGAGTTTGAATTTAATACACTTACATATTATATTTCTAAAGATGGAGAAGGTAAAATTACCTTAGGAGGATAGGGAGTGGGAAGAAAAATAAATAAGGAGGTAATAAATTGAAAATAAAACACAATGGCTTAAAGAGTATTCCAATAGAAAGGAGAAAAGAACCACGGACTACTGTGAATAATATAAAGATTAAGATTAGGGGCATAATGCCCACACCAAATCTCAGATTAATAAAAGGAGGTAACTGAAATGCAATTCATAAAAGAGGAGGAATTTGAAGGAGTTGACGTTGATCTTAATACTGCGTTATATGAATATGGTATAATCTGGAAAGAGATGTCTTCTGATAACTATTTATTTTATTATGGTACAATAACCGATAATGCTGGAATTTATTATAAGTTTGATTATTCTTATATGACAAAAGAAGAATGGATAGAATTATTAAACGAAAGTTGGGTTGATATAAAAAGAATGGAATCATATGCAGACACAACCAAGAAGGAAATGATTGAATCATTCCCATTTAATGTTGATGTTATGTTGAATTATTATGGGTGTGAAAATACATTTGGATCATCTTGTGATCCATTTAAAATAATAATAATTGATTTAGAAAGAACAAACCGTAAAATAAAGGAGATGTGTGTAGCTGGAGTATCAATGGATATGATTAATCTTGCCAAAGAAGTCAGACAGTCAATAGAAAATAGAAATATTGCTTTGAACATTTGCCCTGCTTTTATATTAAAATTACGGGATATTGGTGATCAGATTGCAGATATAAGAGATTTATTTTGCCATGTATTATTTCCTGAATTAAGGAGGGAAGAGGATAATTGTGGTGAGTGTCCATGTGTTGAGATAGATAATAATGATATTGTTATTAATAGATTGAGTGAGTTTATTAATCAAATGGAGGAAAAATAACACTAAGGAGGTGCAAAATGTTCGCAAATGTGATAGATGTATTAATAAAGATTGCTAAGAATCCTGAGTGCCGGGTTATTATTAAAAAAAGAATAAGAAATAAAAACCGGCTCAGGAATAAAGCAATAATGGAGATGAAAAAGAAGAGAGGAAATAGAGAGAAGAGGAAAACAGCGCATAAATCGAGAGTAAATAACAAAAGGAGGTAGAATACTAATTTATAGTAAGGAGGGCTATAATTATGATTAACAGCAATACAGAGGAATTGGAAGCTAAAAGACAAGATGTAAGAAGGCTTTATGTGAGATTTGGTGTGAATTCACCAGAATATGAAAAAGCATTTGATGAACTACATGAGTTGAATATGTGTTTTATGGCTTGTAATTATGCAAATGCTCATGGTCAGTCACAATGTAATCCAAACAATCCATATAAATAGTAAATAACAAAAGGAGGTAGAATAATGGACATCATAACAGGAGGCAAGAGTAAGGCAAGAAAAGGAGGAAAGAAGAACAGGAAGTTCAATAGAATGGCTAGAAGACCATCTCATGCTCGATATAATGCTGAGAAAAGATGGGAAAAGAACAAGAAAAGGAGGATAGAGAAACAAAGGAAGTTTGAAGAGAAAAAGGCAAAGAAAAAATTAAAGAGAGAGGAAGAGGAAGCTAGAAAAAAAGAGAAGGAGGTAAAAGATGAATAGTTTTTCTATAAAGGATGAAATTAATAAAATTCATAAGGCATATGCGAGTGATATTAAACATACAATGACGTTACAATCAATAGAATCAGAATTAAATAAAATCTTTCGTATATCATCAAAATATGATGATAAGTTTTCTATATACTTCTTGAGATATTCAATAGGCATTTGTATTTCCTTGGAAAAAAAAGGTAAACTAAAAGATGTATTATTCTTTTTAGAGGAAGCTGGAATTGATACTAACAATATAACTCAACCTTATGATGGCTCGTCTACATATTACATACATACTTCATTATTCAGGATAAATATTGAAACAAATAGATCAAACTTCTGTAAATTAGAAGATGATCACTCAAAACAAGAAAAGATATACAAATATTATCCTAAAAAATTAGTATGTGAGGAATAAAAATGCAATTGGTAATAATAGCACATGACAATACTGGGTATGCAAAAGTATCAGTAAATGGCAGGATTTATGAGTATTATCAAGATGCTGCAACAGTATATTGTGCTGTCTGTTTAGCAAGATATAACCCAGGAAAAGCACTAAATCTTTTAAAGAAAGGAGAAAGAAAATGAGAAAACCATTTACATTTGATAAAAAGTCTGACAATAGAGTCTGTATATCCTGTGGTGATCCACTCAAAGAAAATGTTGTGGAAAGAAAACCTACTGCTAATATGTGTTTTGGAGATTACAGAAAACAACAGATATTAAGAGGCCATTTTATGGCTACTGGAAAAGAAGTCAGGCAAGGTAAATTGCAAGGAAGAAAGAAAGGAAGGTATATGTAATGGAAAAAATTGTAGGAGATTGGGCAACAGCAGTAAAAATGACTGGGGATGAGGCAAAAGAAATATGCAAATTAGGACAAGGTGAAAAATGTTGTGCTTTTCTTGCATGTTCAGCTTCTGGGTTTGAATGTATAAGAATGTCCTATCCAACAAACACCTCTATTTTTAAGCGCCTTGAAGAAGGAACAATGTGTGCTAAGGGTAAAGGTGGTTGGAAAGGATGTGCTTGGGAAAAAACAATTTAAAATATTGGAGGTACAAAAATGAATGAAATAGCAGGAGGTATTGACTATGGAAGAGGTATAACCAATATTGATATTAAAACAGGTATTAGGTATGGTGTTATATCACAACATAGCTTATTGCCGGATGCATTAGATGAAATTTATACACTTGGTACTGATTATGCCTATAAAGAAGCATTAAAGGAATTAATAGAAGAAGGTATGGAAGAATATAGGGCATATGAAGAATTGGAATGTTGGGAAACCTCTAATATATCTTATGAGAAAGAAGGATATATCCTACAGACAACAGATTTAGGATTATATATTCTAAAAAGTCCATTCTATACACACTGTCTATTTTGTTCTCCATGCTGCCCTGGTGCTGGAGATTTAAACAATCCAATTGAGAATGGAGTTAAAACATACTGTTTAGGTGCAGATTGGTTTGAAGAACAGGAAACAGGTAAATGGATTGATTGTGAATATTGTGATGGAACTGGACTCAGAAGAAAAATTGACATATTTAATTATAATGAGGATGAATTCATAAAGAATGGTGGTATTGTCTTTGATGTAGATAGAATAAAATGTTGGGTTTGTAAGGAAAATGAAAAATATGGATATTTAGGATTAGTTAAGGAATATGAGAATAAAGCTCCATATCCAATTTTTGAAGTTGAAAAGGAGGTATAAAATGGATTACAACTATAAAGATGATGTTTACTATGAAGAAATAGAAAGAGTAACAGATTTTCAAGAGCTTAGTCAACAAATCCAAGATGATTTAATTGAGTGGTATAATACAGCAAACCCAAGCAAAGATGATTTAGCTTTGCTGCTCAACCTTTACCTAGATGGTCAGTTTAGAGCTTGGGAATGTGAGAATTGTGGTGATCGAGTTTATGAGGGAAATCCTGACAACTGGGATGATTTTCAAGGAGTACTAAATCAAGACTTTTGTTATTTTGGGAACAAAGATAAATATACAGGAGACTATTTAGATGCACTTTGTGATGGATGCAGAATGGAGATGTTTTAACCTAAAGGAGGTATTATAATGTGCAAATATTATCATGTTTGTGGAGGAATATCATGTGGTCGTTGTCCTGAAGCTCTAAAAACTCTAATTTTAGAAAGAAAACGTCTTGATAACCTCATTAAAGATGGAGAGGCTTACTTAAAATCAATAGGGAGGTTAAATTATCACGAATACACTAAGCAAAGGTGATAAAGTAAAGAGAAACCATGTTTATGATGGTGGAATTAAAGCCGGATTGCCTTGGGGTAAAGTGTTAACTATCCTAAACATAGAAGATCATAAACAGTGTGATGGGCCTGGTGAAGCGAATTGCATATGTATTTTATCTGATTACTCATGGTCATTTTATTGGAATCTAACAAAACAAGAGGAGGTATAAAAATGCCAAAAAGAACAAAAAGAGAAATTATGGATGGAATTGACTGTATTAAATCCAGAATAATTGACAATAATACAGTCAGATACGAAACAGAGAATGGAGATACAATAATTCGCCTACATTTAACAGATATTATCACATTTAAACCAAATGGAGACACAATAATCCATGTTGGAGGTTGGCAAACCATTACCACTAAGGATAGAATTAATAAATTCTTACTCGATGATTGGCAAATATTCCAAGAAAAAAATATCTGGTATCTTACAGATAAAGATTGGCATAATCCTGATAGAAAAATACATGTTTTTCAAGATGGTATAACTATCAAGAAAAATGGAACTGTCAAGAATACAGGAAAAGATGTTAAAGCTATTGAAAAACTAGATAAAAAGATGAAAGTATACATTAATGGCTTTATGAAACAGTTAATTAATAGAAAAATAGACAAACCAAATGGTGGTGATTGTTGGGATTGTTGCTTAGTAGATGATAATGGTCGCTGCATGGGTGATTTGTCTAAAAGTGACCATATTCTTAGTCATTTTAAGGACAAATATTATGTACCATCACTATTGATGAATGCTATTGAAGAAATCCCAATATCCCAAGCAGCAAAACACTGTATTGGATATTGGATGAAATATCATGATCAAAAGTCTGAATTTTATGAGAGAGTAGCAACACCGCAAATCAAAAAGAGCCTAACCCGTTATTTGAGAAGAAGACTTGGAATGGCAGCATAAAAAGGAGGTAATTAAAATGGATACAGTAGAAACAATTGAGTACAGGGGATTTAATATTGATATTTATAATGATGAATACCCAGAAAGTCCTAGAGATTGGGATAATCTAGGAACTATGTATTATTCCCATAGAGATTATATTCTTGGAGATAAACAATTTGATGGTGGAGAAGCAATGATAGCTGATTTGTTATCTGATTTTGTGGATGAAGATTATGAAGATGAATTTGTAGATGATATTAATAAGGGAATTGAGAAATTACAAGAAGTATTACCTGTAATGATGCTATTATATATATTGGATCACTCAGGAATATGGATGAGAACCGGAAGATTTATGGAAGATTTGGGGGGGTGGGATACCTCAATGGTAGGGTTTATATTCATAACAAGAGAAAAGGCTCTAAAAGAATATGGATGGAAATATCTAACCAAAAAAAGGATTGAGAAGCTAAGAACTCATCTTGGGAGTGAAGTTGAAACCTTTAGTGACTACATATCAGGTGCAGCTTATGGTTTTATTGTTGAACCAAAAGATAATAACATTATAGAATGTAGTGATTCCTGTTGGGGATACTTTGGTAGTGATTGGGATTATATGATTAGTGAAGCTAAAAGCAGTATTGACTGGGCTATTAAAGAATACAAAGAGAAATCCGTACAGGAGTATAAAAACAGAAAAGCTGTTGAGTGGTGGGATGAAAATTGCTCAGTAGCAGCTTGAGAGGAGAAATAATATGACATATGAGGAGACAATAAAGAAAGCAAAAGAATTTATAAACGTGAATGATATAATAAGAATATATTATGGAGAAAAAAACTTTAACAATAAAACAATACATATAAGAGCAATAATTGATGAGGAGCAAGTTGTTTTTTGTTGGTATGGTAAATATAAACAAAGATGGTTTTATGCGGTGGAACATTTATATTTTTTTGCATTAAGATTAGAATCTGATAATCTTATCAAAACTAAAAGAAAAGACACATAAGAGGAGAAACTATTATGAAATGGACAAAAAAGTGGCCAGAAGAAGAAGGTGTTTATTGGTTTTATGGATATCGTTATGGTAAAATTTCTTGTGGTAGTAAGTGCGATCCAGAATTTATGCTAGTTAGCGTTGATAAAACATCTAATGGTTTTATACATACTGCAAATGGTCAATTTATGTACGAAAGTGAAACAGAAGAGGCACACTTTCAAAAAACTATTTTACCAGAACCACCATTTTAATTTACTAAAATAAGAAAAATCTTATTTTAAAAACATAACTAAAACTAAAATAAGGAGAATAATATGGACAAAACAAATCCAACAAAAGATAGAGATTATTGTATCACATTTATACATACAGATGAAAAAGAGTATACATTTTCAACTGCATTTAATAAACTAAATGGAAATTGGATGTTTACATGGGATAATTGGGGGGGATGCTTCGTAGCAGATTCAAAATATGAGATTAACACAATAATAAGAAACATAAGAAAAAAATGTAAAATTATAAAGGAGAATAATCATGATAACAATAACTGAAAAACAAATAGATGAACTGGCAAAAAATGCAAAACACCAATCTGATATTGTAATTGGGCTATATAAACTTGTATTCCCTGATTTTGATAAAATGAAGAGTGTTGGTGGATTCCCAAAATGCAGTAAAGAAACAGCAGAATATATTTTTATGGTATGTATAGATTTTGATAGAACACATCACCCAGATGTTGTGAATGGAGGATTGTGGATGAATAATGGATTCTCCACTCTAAATAATGAGGGTATAAAAGACTGGGAAATTGATATCTCTGAATGCAGTTCTACTTATCAGGAGGATCTCTCTGATGAAAAAGAAAAAGACTAAATGGAGAAATCCTCGTTATTACAGAATGGGGAAATTCCCAATTCAGTATGTTATTGATAATATAATTGTACCACCAAAAGATTGTAGAAAAGGTACTGCACAGAAAAGGTATAGTGATACAATTATTAATGGTGTTCATGTATACATGAATTCATTAAGATATCATCTTTTTAAACACAAAGGAACAAGATGTGTCAGTTGTGGTATAATAGGAAAATACTTTAGGTTAGAAAAAAGTAGATATGATGACTATAGTAAAAACAGATTTCACTTTAATCTCTATGCTGTAGATGAACAGTGCAATGAGGTATTGATGACAAAAGATCATATTGTACCAAAATCAAAAGGTGGTAAAAATCACTTGACAAATCTACAACCAATGTGTACAAGATGTAATCACAAAAAAGACAGTCAAATTTGGACTCATGGAATATGGAGTCCAAGAAAGGAAAGAGAAAATGCCTAATAAAGGAGGAAAGAAAATGGAAACGTATTTCACAATAAAAGGCGTTAATTGGATAAAAAGGAGTATAGAAAACATTTACAGTTTTGAGTGTCCACATTGCAACAAACTAATAATTTTATTAAAGAATGAAGAAAGGATGATATTCTGTAATTATTGCTGTGGGGCATTTCATATTGAATACTAAGGAGAAGATTATTATGAAACTACCTGTAAAAGTACTTGAAATATGCGTTGTTCTGAGTGAGAATGGGTTTGAGTCCTATATAGTGGGGGGTGCTGTACGTGATCATATATTGGGATTAGAACCTTATGACTTCGACATTGCAACTGATGCCAAACCTGATGATATAACTGATTTATTCACCAAACATGGTTGTCATGTCAAATCTGAGATTGGAGTATCTTTTAAGATAACATTTGTAGATGGAATAGAAGTTGCAACATTCCGAAAAGATAGATATTTTGGATTGAATGCAAAAAATGCTGAAATCTCATATGCAGATACAATTGGAGAGGATCTAAATAGAAGAGATTTTACTATGAATTCTATTGCTTATAATCCATTTACGCAAGAGTTTCTTGATCCTTACAATGGGATATTTGATATTGAACACAAACTTATCAGATTTACTGGAAATCCAATAGACAGAATATATGAAGATCCGTGTAGAATAATTCGTGCGTGTAGATTTACAACTTTACACAAATATATGTATTTTACATTAAATACAGAATCTGCCATAAGGAATTCAGCCTATATGGTAAGAGATTCTATTGCACCAGAAAGAATCAGACTTGAAATATTAAAAGCTATGAAACACCCTATACCTTCAAAGTTTTTCATATCAATGCATGATATGGGGTTATTAGAACATATATTTCCATCAATGAACTCCTGTTTTGATCTTGATGGGGGTAAATATCATGCTGAGGATGTTTTTACACATCTTATGGTAGCAGGAGATAGTATTGAAACAGATAATCCGTTATTGAGACTATCAGCATATCTTCATGATGTAGGAAAAGCAAGTGCTGTGGTATGTGATGATGGGAAAACTACGTTTTATGAACATGAAAAAATAGGGGAAAAGAGTGTAGCATTAGAGTTATCAAATCTTAAATTCTCAAATGATGAAATACACTATATCACAAAACTCATTAGATTTCATATGAGAAATATTGCAATGCATGTAACCCCAAAAGCTATAAGACGATTATTAAGAGCATTTGCAAATGATAAGGTTGAATTTGATGATTTTATTAAACTAAAAATTGCAGACAGACATGCAAATTTAAAAAAGGAGGATTTTACTGATGAGGAACTGAATAAAAGGATTGACAGGGTAAAAGAAATAAGAGAAAAAGGAATTTTAGTGTGTACACCAAGAGATCTGGCTCTTAATGGGTTTCAGATTATGGAAATATTAGACTTGAAACCAGGGCCGGAAGTTGGTGGTATTGTTAACAAATTAATTGATATCACACTAGATGATCCAAATAAGAACAATCCACGGTATCTAACAGCATTATTAAAAGGAGAATAATCATGAAAGTAGACGGATACAATTTTTGTGTAAAATTTGTAGAAAATGTAGAAGCAGAGTTTTTGTGTAATACTATGAGCGTAAGAAAAACAAAAAACTATACAGCACTAAATAGGCATAGTATCCATACAGACATTGCATTAAAACTAAAACTAAAGGATGCAGGGGGTGTTTCTCTGTACATAAATGGTGATATAATTGATTCATGGTCTGATTATTATGGTGAGGGACTTAGGAGATATACTTATCACCAACCTAAATACCGAACATTCTCATTTTCAGTATTTGAGAGTTTCATAGAATGGTTAGGATATACAAATAAAGATTACTCATCTTGGCTGGATATACTGAAAACTGTAGACACAACAAAGGATGTTAATGCTAATTACCACAATCATAAAAATATCAATGTAAAGGATGTGCCAAAAGGAGCTACAATACATTGGCGTAATAATGACGAAGGCAAGCGTGTTATACATTCCTATCATCTTCCTGCTTCAATATTGGTAAAAGGAAAGAAAAAAGGCAGTAATAAATACTATTACGCACTTGCCGGAATGGATAATGGTTCATATTTTTTGTGTGTACTGAGTAACTCTAAATCTATAAAAACCATAGAGGAGGCATTTGACTCACTAACGCCAAAAGAAATTACAAGATTAACAAGAAGTGGTACAAAAATAACAAGGCAAGGAGAGTGGTATTTCCATAAAATAATGGATGGAGTAGAGGCAGAAGAAATGTATAAAACGATGGATAGAGGATTCATATTGCCTAAAAAACATCCTGATTCCAATAATCACAGATGCACAAGAGGAAAGATATTGGAAAATGGGGATATAGTAGTCTCCGGCACTGTACAACACCCAGAACATGGAAATACTGTATTGAATATTATTGCAGATGAGTACTTGATATTCAAGGCATATGAAAATACCGCAGTTATGAGTTGGGGAGTAAAATACAAAGTTGATTAATATTTAACAAAAAAGGAGGTGCAATCATGGCACAATTAACATTATCAGAAGAAAATCTTGTTCAAATCATAGTGAAATATGTAAATGAAGAATATGGAATAAATATTGATTATGCTTGTGTAGAACTTATTTCAGAGATGAGAGTTGGGGTAAAAGCAAAAATAAACTTAGATGATATATAGAAAGGAGATAAAATATGAAATTAATGACAAAAGCAATAGAAAAATTGTTTGTAAAAATAGGTGATCAATCAAACGTAAAAGACCCCACTATAGTTTGTAAATTTTTTAACCCAATAGGATCTGCAACATGGTATGCCACTGAGTATACTCCTAAAGATAAGGTATTTTTCGGATATGTAACCAGAATGACAAATGATGAGTGGGGATATTTTTCATTAAATGAGATGCAGGAAATTAAATTAAAATTTGGACTTGGAATTGAACGAGATTTATACTTTAAATCCAAGAAATTTAGTGATGTTAATTTTGTAAATAGAATGTAAATAAAGGAGATAAAAAATGAAACCAACAGTAAAAACAGATGCAATGAATAAATTTTTAAATAACAAGATGGTTGCAAATAGAGTTGATTCAATATTTGATAATACATGTACATTATGTAAGAAAGAAGCAACAGAGTTTAGAGATGAGTTGTCGAAAAAAGAGTTCTCAATATCCGGTTTTTGTCAAAAATGCCAAGATAGCGTATTTGGTGTATAAAGGAGGAATGTTAAATGTATGAAATAATACCAGTAAGCAAAGAAAAGTGTGAACTTGATGGGCCATATGAGTGTACTGAATGTGGAGGGCAGATGATGATTGATCTTACATTTATTAATGCGAAAATATTCTCTACAGATATTCTTTGTATAACTTGTCCATATTGTGAAACGCAACTAAGTATACCAGAATAAAAAGGAGGAAATTATGAAGGAAATTATGAATTATCATAGCTCAGAAAACCAAAATATTTTAAGAAAATTAGTTGACAGCGAGGTAATATATTGTGTGTCTTACCTGATAAGTGAATTATATAAAGATGAACAGTATATGGAAGAATTATTTGATATAATGAGCATACCCGATTATGAATCTGCTGTTGACTATAATGAAGACTGTCACGTCATATACAGTAAGCATCTAGGAGGTTACGTATGGGTTGACAAAACTCTTAAAGATGGAACGGTTAGTGAAGGATTTGACACAGAATTAGAGGCGTGTAAGGATTGTGCTTATGAAAAAGACTTGGATTGTGAAAATATTGAGGCTTACGAACATTGGATTGTAACTAGTTGGTTTGCTGATAAATTAAAAGATCAGGGTGAAATGGTAATAGATGACTTTTTAGGACTTACCATTTGGGGTAGAGGTTGCAGTGGCCAAGCTATCTTTCTTGATAATGTTATTGGAAGAATTGGAGAGGGTATGGAAATTTTACATGGACAACCTAATGAGTGGAAATAAGGAGGATAAATTATGAAACTAGAAGAGTACATAGTAAAAGTAGCAAATGAATTCTCTGATATAGAAGTTGTTTACTCAATTGATGATAAAGGTAATGCTTTTCATAAAGCTGTGTTTAACCCAACATACAGTACAATAGAATTAAGTAATGAAGAATGGGTAGAAGCTGTATGTGTTAATTAATTAAAAAGGAGACTAAAACAATGAAAATATTAAAAAAGGAGGAACAACACAAATCAGATGGAACATATTTACAGGGTGGTATCATTATTGAATACCAAAAAATTGTAGAGATATTAGGAGAATCCATTGGCGAATCAGAAGACCATAAAGCTGCTGCACAATGGATAATAGAATTTGAGGATGGAATTATTGCTACAATTTATAATTGGAAGAACAGCAAAAATTATATTGGAGAAAAAAGTACTGATACAAAAGATATCACCCATTGGAACATTGGAGGTAATACACAAGATGTTGTTGGAATGGTAAAAGAGCTATTTAGATAAAAAAACGCTTTAAAAATTGAAAAAAATTTCTGAGGCAAAAATCGAAAAAGCTGTGTGTATTTTCCAATAACAATAAAGGAGGGACAGATATGGACAAATATGAAAAAGAATTACAGAAAAGAGCAACAGAACACAGTTGGGAATTAAGTTTTTTCACTGGCTACAAGGGTGAAAGCTGGAAAAAGGCTAAGGAAGTTGAGCTTGAGTTGCTCAAAACAGAGCGTGGTGTCCGACTATATGGAATCGAGGGTTGGAAAAAATATTCTCGGAATATGGTATATTTTGTATCACATCGCTATCTTGCTGGTATGGATTCAGGTGAGCCTTGGGCGGTTCGTTTGCCAGGTAATATTAATGATATTGGAACTGCTTTTAATTGGCTAGAACCTGCAGCAGTTACAAAAGCAATTGATGCCAAAAAGTGGGTAAAAAGACAGGGTGATGTTTATTTTATTGAAACTGCACGAAAAAACAACTTAACTGAACTACCAAACAATCATATTTTCAGTCAGATCAGTAGAAAACGAGCATTTTGGCATCATAGTCACAAAACGGTAATTGTGCCTGATAAAGTAAGGGGCATAAAAGCTGTCAGACAAAAACAAATGGCTTCTGTTGGAAGAAATTATGCTGATTAAAAATAAAGGAGGACAGTATGAAAAAATTAATAGTAATACTACTAGGTCTATTATTAACGGCTTGTGGTAGTGGTAGTGATGGTGATTATTCTGATATCAGAACGAGCTATGGTGATATAGGACAGGCAGCTTGCAGACATGATGCTATCGCTGTCCTTATTGTGCTTGCGGAAAAAGGGTATCATACAGACCTCCATGAGGGACTGGCTGATGATCCACAAGTCTATTGCCATATTCAAGCAAGGGCGTTGGTAAGATTTGATGAAAACGGCTTGCCGGAACCATGCTATCCTGAAGGGAATGACGGATGCCAATGGGAATATGCCTGTATTGATAATGATAACTGGGTATTCATTTGTGATCAAGATTATTGGTACACACCAGATGAAATATGGGATTCCTTTAATTTTGCAAGTGGAAATGTGAAAAAAATAGACGTTATGAACAATCGAAAACACATAAATTAGGAGGGGACAGATATGAAAGAGATTACAATAGACAATATAGATATAAAATTACTAAGAAAACAGTTAAAGGTGATGTTCCTTATTAGAGCAACTATAGAGAGAAATGAAGCTATGGTTAACTCAATTGACGGTATCATTAATTTAATTGAGCATATTATAGATAAAGAAGAAGGATTCAGTAACTGAATGTCATTCATTAAATAAATGATGTTTATGCTTGACAAATGAGGAAAAATGTGGTATAGTGACTAAAAAAGGAGAAATAACCACTTGAAATTACCAATTGGATTTGAAACCATACATCTTAAACCATACCCATATCAGATAGAAACTATAAACTATGGCATACTACATAGAAATGCAGGTATACTTCTTTCAATGGGTTTAGGAAAAACCATGTGTGCTATAAATATAGCACGTTATAGGATACAAAATGACAACTGTAAGAAAGTTCTTGTAATATGCCCACTGACAATAATGGATAAATGGAAAAAGGAGATACAATTAATTTCAGAGTACAAAGCTACTATAATCAGAGGAACACCACAGCAAAAAAAAGAACTGATAAAACAAGATACTCACTTTCACATAATAAACTATGATGCATTGGCTCGCTTATTTGTGCCATTAGAAGATAAGAAATTTGACATATTAATAGCTGACGAATCAGCTAGATTTATACAGAATCCTACACCAAAAAGAACAGAGGCAGCACTGTATTTAAGCAAAATAGCTAAACATAGAATGTTGCTGACTGGTATCCTAATATCAAAAAGACCATTAAATCTATGGAGTCAGTTCAGTTTTCTTGACAAAGGAAAAACATTTGGTGATAATTTCTATAGATTTAGAAATACCTATTTCTATCAAATTAGTTTAGGTGAGTCTAAATTTAAAAAATATGTAGTAAATAAAAGACGTATTGCAGATATTAATAAAAAAATATTCTCTACATGTATTCTTTTTGACAGAAAAGAAATAAGTGATCAGTTGCCGGAGGTATTACCAACATGCAAATCTGTTATAGTAATGGATGAGGATCTTCAGAATACATATGATAATATTAAACAGAATATTCTATCTGAAATAGCAACGGAGGGTGGTGAGGTTAAACTAGGTAGAATAAAGATTCTTGGCAGATTAATAAGACTGCAGCAGATAACCAGTGGGTTTATAAAAGATTCAACAGGTGAATATGTAAGACTAAGCCAAACACCTAAACTTGATGCATTAGTGGAAGAAATAGAATCAATATATGATGATGATGAAAGTATGGTAATATGGTGTTGTTTTCTATTCTCAATAGACATGATAAAAAAAGAACTGGCAAAGAGGGAGATAGCATACATATCAATGACGGGAGCAGATTCGGCAAAAGAGAAAAATAAGAAGTGGATGAACTACCAAAAGACTAATAAAATAAAAGTATTTATTGGTCAGATAGTGGCGGGAGGTATTGGAATTGAATTGTTTAAATTAGATGCTACTGAGAATGAGATACAACATATGCTATTCTATGACAGAACATGGGTATTTGATCATACAGAACAGGCTGCTGGTAGGATAAACAGATTAGGACAGAAAGCTAAGGTCAGATACAACCATTTTGTTGTAGAAAACAGCATAGATGAAAAAATGTACGACACACAAACATCTGATAAAGATATTGCTGATGAAATTATGTCACATGGTGTTAAAAAATTCTTAACATAGGAAGGGAGATAAAATATGAGAACAAGAAAAGAGTACATAAAAGAACATAGAAAGATGTGGAGATGGTTGACAGAAACAGGAAAATATAGAGAAGATTATTTTAAAGAAGAGATGCCAGATGTAGAAGTTAAAGATGATTGTTGGGCTTGTGAATATGCTTCAGAAGTATCAGAATTTCACAATGATTTACCACCTTGCAAAACTTGTTTATTTATATGGAATAAAGAACAGTGTGATGAGGATGGAGCTTATTTTGATAAATGGGCATTTGCTTCAACAAAGAAGACAATGAAGAAGTATGCAAAGATAATTGCGGAACTTCCTGTTAGAAGGTTAAGCAAAGAAATAAAAGAAACTCTAAAAAAGAATGGTGCAGAACACTTAATGTAGAAAGGGGGTAAATAATGAAAATACAAGCTGAAACCATTACTAAAGTTATTTTAGAACTAGCAGAGGAAGAAGCAGTATGGTTGAAGGGTTTAGTCCAAAATCCAATTGGAGTTGAATATGAGGATGAGGAAGAAAGTGACAGAAAAATGAGACAAATATTTTGGGATACACTTAGTAAAGTTTTACTAATAACATAAAAGGAGAATGAGGTATGCGTAAACTTGCACACATAGAAAAAGTAGAGAAAATAGAACCAATTGAGGGTGCTGATTTTATTGAGAAAGTAACTGTATTAGGGTGGGAAGTGTGCTGTAAAGTTGGAGATTTTAAGGAAGGAGATTTGTGTATCTATATTGAATGTGACTCTATCCTGCCGGATCATCCCGTTTTCGAATTTATGCGAGACAGGAAGTTCCGGGTGAGAATAATAAAATTGCGAAAAACCGTTAGTCAAGGCTTAGTAATGCCAATATCCATACTCCACGATTTTGGAGTACAGGAAGGTTGGCCTACTATTGTAGGAGATGATGTTACGGACATACTCAAAATAAAGAAACATGACCCTCAAGCTCAGCATGAAGCAAAATACAAACCCAGACCAAAAGATGTAAAGGGCATCACGGCCTACTTACAATCTTTTGCTTGGTTTAGGAAACTGAGGTACAAACTTGGATTTAAACGAGTCAGGAACTTCCCAACTTTTATAGCAAAAACAGATGAGGAACGAGTGCAGAATATCCCACATATATTTAAACAGTGGGATGGAACAGAAACATATATAACAGAAAAACTTGCGGGAATGTCATCGACTTATGCAATCTATAATTGTTTATTTAGAAAATTAAATAGGGATAATTTCTATGTCTGCTCTCGTAATATTAACCTGCAAAGAGAGAATAACTCTGAGTGGTGGGAAGTTGCAAGAAAATTTGACATAAAGAACAAACTTAAAAAAGTTGGTAAGAATATAGGGATACAGGGAGAGATTGTTGGCCCTGGTGTTGAGGGAAATATATACAAACTAAAAGAATTGGAATTTTTTATATACAATGTTGTTGACTTAGATAAAAGAAAGAGATACAATATTGAAGATAAACTTCTGTTTTGTGAAACTCATGGATTTAAGTCAGTTCCTGTTATTAATTATAGTTTTCCTATACTTGAAACAATAACTGTCAAGGATATAGTGGAAATGTCAAATGGAAAATCAGTACTGAATAAAGATGTGGAAAGGGAGGGTATTGTTATTAGAGATATTAATAATGATCATAAGAGCTTCAAGTGTGTGAGTCCTGTTTATGATCTCAAAAGTGAGAAAAGAAAAAAGGAGGAAACAAAATGAATATAATAGGAAAACATGAAGAAAACGAACAACAAAGTAAAGATCTTTATTTAAAACTATGTGGAAATGAATTATGTCTTGTAGACATAAATGGAAAAAACTCTCAGACTGTATTAAAAATAACCAATAAGGGAATAGAACGATATACATTAAATCCACAAAATATTGAAGAGTTTGAAATACCTGTTGATGGGTGGTACAAAATGGCAATAGCTGACTAATATAGGAGGTAAATTAATGATTTCAAAAGAATTAGCAAATTTTACCTTATATTGTACAATAGGAATAATTATTGTAATTTATACTACAACAGCATTATTTACTGATACTATAAAAAAACAAAACAACCAAATTATAGAACAAAACAACCAGATCATAGAACAACTATCTCGTTTAGAAAAAAAGAATGCATTAGTGTGGAATGAAGAAACAAAAAAAGTTGAAACAACACATGGAAGAGTGTGGGAGATATGGGAGCTTATCCTCAAAAATGAGATTTGTGTAGAAAACTTTAACTAAAAAGGAGGAATCGTGAAACTTAGATATTTTGTTACTTGTAGTGAACATGGAGTTAAGGATGATCCCGTATTGCAATATTGGGATACTGAAATTGAGCGATGGCAAAATATTCCGTGGGTAGAATGCAAAGATTGGGAAGAAGAGGAATATTTAGTAAAGGAAGAAATTTATTAATTATAAAGGAGACTGAAAAATGGAACTTGAAATATACAAAGAATTAAAAAAAGAAACAAAGAAAAAGGTTTATCTTAAATTGGAAAAGAGTTTGGTAGAACAAAATACTATCAGTTTAGTAGTTACTAATAAGGAAGGTATAAGTGTACTTAGTGGAAAAATTCTAACAATATCTGAGAATGGCATACATTTACATAGGTCATTTAACTCAACTATTGGTATTTCTACTGAAAAGCCTAGTGGAAAAATAGAAATCATAGCTTATAAGGATTTATAGATAGGAGGTACAAAATGAAAATTAAAATATACAGAGAACCAGAAACAGAAGATAAAGTACTAAATCTTAGACTTTTAAAGACATAATTAAGTCCAATACTGTAACTTTAGCAGTGGTAGATGACAATGGTGGCAGAATGGAGAGTGGATTGCTACTTACAATATCAGAAAGGGGCATTCACTTACATAAAAATATTAATCAGAGTATAGGAATGTCACACAATCCTATGGCTGGCTTGCTTTTAATAGATGATCATAATGATTTATAAATGAGGTACAGAGGAAAAGTAAATATGAACAGCTATTTAAAAAGTATTCGAATTAAAAACCACAAATCACACAAAGACACCATACTCGAACTTCACCCCAATGTGAATGTCGTTTATGGAAGACCACAATCAGGTAAATCTAACATACTGAGAGCCATAACACTATTAAAAAACAACAGACCTCTTGGTACTAAATTCATGTCCAACTTTGTGGAAGATGAAGGTACTGTAGAAATAGAGGTTGTGACATCAGAAGATGATAAAGTAGCTTACAGAAAAAAAATACGCAAAACTAAAAAAGGTGACAGAGTTGCCAGAACTCATGAATACCAACTCAATGATGCAAAACCATATACAGGATTTGGAACTTCAGTACCTGATAAGATAACTCAGGCACTGAATTTGGGTGATATGAATATACAAAAACAGCTTGATCAACCATACCTGATTACATCATCTGGTGGTGAGTTTACCAGAACTGTAAATAGAATAACAAACTTGGATGTGGCAAATGAGTGGACACAGGATCTAACAAAAGATATAAATTCTCTCAATAAAAAAGCAGGGATAAAAAAAGAAACACTTAAAACTACCATAGAGGATTTAAAAAGATTTGATGACCTTGATGATCTTGAAGAAAAAATAAGTAAATTGGTGGGGTATGAAGCAGACAAGACAATAACTGAATTTAAGATAAAAAAGATAGGTGATTTATCATACAGATTTGGAGAAACAAAATGTGAGATAGATAACATCACAAACATAGTGAATACTATTGAGGAAAAAATAAATGCATTAAGTTACATGGTAAAAACTATATCAGAAAAAACCAAGATGGTAGGTCTGCTTGACACACTTAATAAAACAAAAGAGATCATAAAGAATGAGGATAAGATAAATAAACTATCAAAAACTATAGAAATTGTGCTGTCAGCAAACAAGAAAATAACACTACTGAATGCCATTCATAAAATAAATAACATTCTAATTAATGAACAGCACTTAGAAAATATGAAAGATTTATTAATTGAGTTTAGTTCAAAAACTAAGTTGATACAATTTCTTGAGATAATAGACACAACAAACAAACATATAATTGATATACATAATAAAATCAAGAAAGCAGTAAGTGAGTATATTAAGGAACTTAGAAAAGAAAAAGAATGTCCAACATGTTTATCTGATATTGATGATAGTGTAATCAACAAAATTGAAAAGGAATTGTTAAATGAAAGTAGAACAATGGCAATTAAATCAGAGACAAAAACTCCCCTTAGAGGCTAAGGAAAAACTAACAAAAAAGAGAATAAAAGATTGGTATGAGCATTGGGATGGAGAGGTCTATGTGGGTTTCTCTGGCGGAAAGGACAGTACTGTTTTATTAGATCAAACTAGAAAATTATATCCAGAAATACCCGCAGTTTTTGTTGATACAGGATTAGAATATCCTGAAATAAGAAACTTTATTAAAACAATAGATAATGTTATTTGTCTAAAACCAATGATGCCTTTTCATAAAGTAATTGAAAAATATGGTTATCCAATAATATCTAAAGAAAATGCTCAAAAAATAGATGAGATTCGCAATACAAAATCAGATAAACTAAGAAACAAAAGGATGTATGGATGCAGTAAGGGGCATGGAAGTTACCTAAAAAATGGAGATATTTAATAGATTCCAGTTTTAAAGTATCAGGTAAATGCTGTGATGTGATGAAGAAAAGACCAACAAAAAAGTATGAAAAGGAGATTGATAAAAAACCAATTATAGGGCTAATGGCTTCAGATAGTGCAGGTAGAAATACATCATATTTAAGAAATGGTTGTAATTCTTTTAGTACCAATAGACCTATTAGTAATCCTATGGCATTTTGGATGGAGCAAGATATATGGGATTATATAAATAAATATAATATAAACTACTCTAAAATATATGATATGGGTTATGATAGAACAGGCTGTATGTTCTGTATGTTTGGTGTTCATTTAGAAAAAGAACCAAACAGATTTCAAAAAATGATGAATACGCATCCAAAACACTATGATTACTGTATTAACAAACTTGGATGTGGAAAAGTTTTAGATTTTATTAACGTACCTTATAAGTAATGAGGAATTATTATGCAAATAGTATTTATATCCGATCTCCACTTGTTAACTGAAAATCCAGTAGCACGACTTGATAATCTACCAGATACACAACTGAATAAGCTAACATATCTGTTAGATTATGCTTCAGATAACAATAATAGTGTTATAATAGCTGGAGATGTGTTTGACAGACCTAGATCGTGGTATCTGCTACCTGATATAATAGACATTCTGAATAAATATAAGAATGTGCCTATCTACTGTGTGTATGGGCAACATGATACTTATTTCTATCATGAAGATACGAAACAGGCAACATCTCTTGGTGTGCTATGGAAATCAGGACTTATCACTCTATTGGATAAAACACCGGAGATAGTTGATAATGTTCACATATATGGTGCAAGCATAACACAGCAAGTACCTGATGTTATTGATGAAACAAAAACAAATATACTTGTAATACATGCACCTATAGCAGAGGAAGCTCTCTTTCCATCACATGATTACCTGGATGCTAAAAAATTCCTTGACAAAAACTCAAAGTATGATATAATATTATGTGGAGATATTCATAGAAAGTTTTTAATACCATCAGATGATAAGTGCAGAGTGATATTGAACACAGGCCCAGTGCTGAGAAAGGAAGGAAATGAGTATAACATGACGCATGTGCCTGGATTTTATGTTATTGATAAAGAAACCAACAAAATTAAATTTGAAGAATTACCTCATGAAAATGCTGAGGATGTATTAACAAGGGATCATATTATAGGCAAGAAAGGAAGAGAGGAATCTTTTGGTAAGTTTGTGGATGCATTAAATACAAAGGAGGTTAAAAAGGGAATAAATATAAAGAAGAGTGTACAACAGTTTGCTGAGGAAAATAAAGTTAGTAGTGATGTGAAAGATATATTGGCAAAAAAAATGAGTAAGGAGAAGAAATGAAAGAAATAAATTTCAAATATATTGTTGAGGGGGATCATCCAATATTTATGAGAATAGATAGAAGGTGTCTTACAATAGAAGAAGCAGAAAATGTTAAAGATGGATTAGAAGCAATTAACTATGAGGTTAGAATAAAAAAGTTAAAGGGAGGAAAAAATGAATACATTACGTAAAATATTTTGTATTTTCTCTATAATATTAGGAATTATGGGACTTACCACAGCTTATATTTCCAGAGAAACAGAACCTATCTTAAATGTAATTGTTGGATCTGTACTCATAATCGTGTTGGCCCCTGTGATATGGCCGTCAAAAGACTGGCCACCTTTCCCATTACCCTAACAAACAAGGGCAATAAAGAATACAAAACTACTTAAATACTTAAATTAAAGGAGAAAAAAATGAATAAACAAACATGTATAGAAAAATTTTACTATTTTGTTAATGTCGATAGAAAAAAACTTTGTATGACAGAGACTGAAGTTGAACAATTAATTGAACTTAACCCTGACGGATCTGTAGCTATACCAAACAATTTTATAGGGAAATTACCAGGAAACTTCACAACAGTGTGCATAAAAGAAATAAATGGTGTTGTTGGTAGAGGGATATCACCATGCTCACCAAATGATGAATTCAACCTCAATGATGGTAAGTTCTGGGCAAGAAGGAAGGCAGAACAAGCCATTAAAGGTAGAGGGGTAGATAGTATTGTGAGATCTGCTGCAATAAACACATTACTTAGAACAGGATGCCCATTTTCTGAATCGGGGAAGGTTAATCCTGTGTTATCATTCTTTGAAAAACAATTATTGTATGGCAAAAAGAGAGTGTATAATGATGCAAAAGAGAAGATGAATAATACAAACAGTAGAGTTATAGATAGTATCCCACCTCCTACTTTGTGTGGTCTTGACAGTTGGCATTTCAAAAAAGGTCATGTAAAATGGGATTATAATGATGATCTGACAAGAAAGTACATAGAAAACATCACCAAAGATACAATAATAAATATGATTAGTTATGGATCACCAATAATAGACACCATAAGGAGAAATATATGACAACACAAAATTATATAAATGAAAAGAAGGAATTTGTAGATGGCCTGAAAGCAAAACTCAGCGTGAAGAAGATAGAGCATGAAAATATTGTAAATGAATTAGACAGCAAATTTGGGATTGATGCAAACTCTATCAAGGATATCCCCTCTATGATAGAGAAAGAAACCAAAGATGTAGATGAATTAATAACTAAAATGGATGAACTTGAATCTGAAATAGAACAGGATATAAAAAAGTATGAATGATTATATAGACAAACTAATTGAATTTAAGATAACCAAGAGGATATTATCCAACAGCAAAATCAGCTTGAAGTCTGAGATTGATGAGTTAGATAATGATATAGATAATCATAGAAAAGCAAAGTGGGTAATATCCAAGGTTATTGAGGAGACTCAAAAGACTTTTAAAGAGCAGATTGAGTCTCTAACTACCTTAATGTTGCAGTCTATTTTTGATGATCAGTATAGATTTGAGTTGATATTTGAGGAAAAAAACAATCAAATTGAATGCAGACCTGTAATATTTGAGGGTAAGTATGAGTATGAAGCAGAAGAGGATATGGGAGGTAGCATAATAGATGTTATTTCATATGCATTAAGAGTCATATTGCATAATATTGAGCTACCAAGATCAAGAGACACAATGTTCTCAGACGAACCTATGAAGTGGGTAGGAAAGGAGGAGGAATTAGATAGAACAGGTAAGATACTGAGAGATTCAAGTCATGAACTGAATATGCAGTTAATAATTATAACACATGAAAAAAGATTGATAGAGATAGCAGACAGAGCATTCAGTACCAAAAAACAAAATGGGATAACAACAGTAACAAAAGTGAAAGGATAAAAAAATTATGAAAAATGACACAATAGTTGTAGACAAAAAAACACTTGAGGCATTAGATGAATCTATTAAAAAATGGTATGAAATTACATATAATAATAAAGAGGATGAGGGAGCTACAGATTGTCCTTTATGTGAGATATATAATATAGGATATCCTGTTACTTGCGATGGATGTCCAGTTGAAATTGATACAGGAAAATATAAATGTAAAAACACACCTTATCTAAAATTTATTAATACATTTGGTGTGAGAAGACAACGTATTGTGACAAGTAAAGAATCAAAAGAAGCTGCTATAGCTATGTTACATTATCTTCTGGATCTCCGCACAAGAGTACAAATAAAAATAGAGTTTGAACCAATGGAAATTAAATTTAATATAGAGACAGAGGAAAAATTAATAGCATTGTGGCATAGATTAAATATATCAGAGACAACTGTAATAGAAAATGTAAGATTATCTGAAGAATATGATATAGTATCTGATATATTGGAAAGACTTAAAATAGATCCAAAAGATTGGGTATAAGGAGGAATAAAACTATGAAAGAAAAAACAATAAACAATATTCTGAACAGTAAATTTGATTACCTATTAAAAAGTATAGATGATGAGAGTGTTAAAAAACTAATGCAGAAGGGTACTATTATAACAGGTGGCTGCATCACATCTCTATTGTTAGGTGAAGAGGTAAATGATTTTGATTGCTATTTCCTCAATAAAGAAACAGCAATAGCAGTTGCCAACTATTATGTAAAGAAATTTCAAGCTGACAATAAACCTGCAAAAACTAGGTTAGGAGTTAGCCATGTTGGAATGTCAGTAAAGGATAGTGATGATAGAGTAGAGATATTTATAAAATCTGCTGGAGTTGCAGGTGCAGGTAATACAGAGGAATATGGATATTTTGAGTTAGATCCAATTGGAGATCCAAGAGGAGAAAGATTTGTTGAGAGTGCTGTAAACTATATGAAATCTAATAAGGAAGCAAAGGCAGGAGAATATAAACCGTTAGTCCTGACTTCCAATGCCATATCTCTATCGAGCAAAGTCCAATTGATTATACGATTCTTTGGAGCACCAGATAAGATTCATGATAACTTTGATTTTGTACATTGTACCAATTACTGGACATCATGGGATAGGAAAGTCACATATAGAAAAGAAGCACTGTTGGTGATAATGGCAAAGGAGTTGAAGTATGTAGGTGCACTTTATCCTATATGCTCAATGTTCAGAATCAGGAAGTTTATTCAGAGGGAATGGACGATCACGGCGGGGGAAATACTCAAAATTGCGTTTCAAATTAGCAACCTAGATCTTACCAATATAGAGACCCTAAATGATCAACTTGTGGGCGTGGATGTCTGCTATTTTGTAGAACTTATTGAGAAATTAAAAGAGTATGATGGAGAAATAACTGAAACTTATATTGCTAAACTTGTGGATGAAATATTTTAACAGGAGGAAATAAAATTATGTTTGTATATAAACCAGATAATGCTAAAGTACCAATTAAAGTGTGGATTGATGAAGAGATTTATTTTTCAGATGAAGGATTGATAGAGCAAGCAGAGAATGCATCTAAATTACCATTTGTACAAAAACATATCGTAATCCTACCGGACGCACATAGAGGTTATGGAGTTCCAATAGGATGTGTGATGGCTTGTGATGCAGTTATTAGCTCATATGCCACAGGTAGTGATATTTCATGTGGTATCTTACTGATATCCTTGGGTATTAAGGCTGATGAGATAAGAAATGATCTAAGAGAAATAATGTCTGAGATAAGAACAAGAGTTCCTGTTGGAAAGAATGTTCATAAAGAGCAACAGAGCTTTCCAGAAGAATTTCTAGAGAGTGACTTCACACCAACATCACAATTGCCTATTGTATCTGCTAATTCAGACAGGATGTTTAAATCAATAGGAACTCTTGGGGGTGGTAAATGATTGCCTCCAGTCCAAGAGGATAATCTAAATATACTGAAATCTTTTCTAATTGACTTGGAAATCTTGCCATAAGATGACAGGGTGCAAGGGTAATGCCAGCATGAGAGACTGAACGAAAAGACATCAATAAAATGGTGAAGCGACAGTCCGATCTCAGGTATAAGTGGCTACAAAAGCCTGAGAAGTAAGCAGAAATGACTTACTCAAATTTTTCAGATTAAAGAAAAAAGGTAACAAAATTTGAATCATTTTATCGAATTCCAGACAGATAAAGAGGATAACCTGTATGTAATGATACATTGTGGCTCTAGAAATTTAGGACTGCAGGTAGCTAAACACTATAACAACATAGCAAAAGAGATAAATAAAAAATACTATTCATCCGTACCACCTGAATATCAACTGGCCTTTCTGCCTTTTGATAGTGAGGAAGGACAAATGTATTATAAAGAAATGAAATTCTGTGTGGCTTTTGCAGAAACAAACAGATTTGTTATTGGAAGGAATGTAATCGACACTATACAAAAAATCTCTAAAAAATCTCTAGAGTTTGAAATGTTGGATGTCAACCATAACTTTGCCAGCGTAGAAAATCATTTTGGTAAAAATCTAATAATTCATAGAAAAGGAGCAACCAGAGCATATGAAGGAGAATTCGGAATAATACCGGGTTCTCAAGGCACAGCATCTTATTTAGTAAAAGGAAAAGGAAATACTGATAGTTTTAAATCCTGTTCTCATGGTGCAGGTAGGGTGTTAGGAAGAAAAGCTGCAATCAAGACTCTTGATCTGCAAAAAGAAATAAAGAAGATGGATGATCAGGGTATTATACACTCATTGAGACATGCAAATGATTTAGAAGAAGCACCAAGTGCATATAAAGATATCAACATAGTAATGAAAGATCAAGAAGACCTTGTTGATATAGTTACAGAACTTAAACCAATAGCTGTTATAAAGGGGTAAATACTGCAAAAAAACGCTTTAAAAATTGAAAAAATTTTTATGGGCGAAAATCGAAAAAGCTGTGGGGATTTTCCAATAAAAATAAAGGAGGACAAAGATGAATGATAAAAGAATAGAGAAGTTACCAAGATGGGCACGTGATTATATAGAAAAAACAGAGCGTGAAAGAAAAACAGCAGTAGATGCATTAAATAAATACTTAGATGATCAAGCACCATCTCCATTTTATGTTGAGGATCTTCTGCTTGTTGGGGAGGGTACTGGCCCATCATTTAAAAAACTATACATACCAACACGTAAAATGACAGTTGAACACTGTAATGTAGAACTTAATATATTATTGCGAGATGGTAAGATAGATATGTCATGGCGTACTGATGATGAGATAAACCATAGAATAGTGGCTTTTGTACCAATATCATTTCAACATGCCACACTTATATCTATAGATGAAGCAAAAAAATTCTAAAGGGGGGATAAAGTGATATCAAAAACAGTTTTAGTAGCTTGTGAAGAGAGCCAAGTTGTTACTATAGAACTTAGAAAATTAGGACACAAGGCATATTCATGTGATACAGAACCATGCTCTGGCAATCATCCTGAATGGCACTTACAATGGAATGTCACACCATTATTAAATGAGAAATAGGATATGATTATAGCCTTTCCACCCTGTACTCATTTAGCAGTAAGTGGTGCAAGATGGTTTAAGGAGAAACGGAAAGATGGAAGACAACAACAAGGTATTGATTTTTTTATGGCTATTGCAAATGCACCATGTAAACAAATTGCTATTGAAAATCCAGTAGGAATTATGTCAACAGTTTGGAGGAAGCCAGATCAGATTATTCAACCCTTTGAATATGGGCACACTGAAACCAAAAAAACATGTTTATGGTTAAGGAGTCTCCCTAAACTTATTCCCACAGATATAGTATATGATGAGATGATAAGGCTGCCAAAGAAAGAAAGAAATAGAATTCATTATATGTCTCCCAGAAAAAATAGATCAAAGTTAAGATCAAAAACATTTATAGGGATTGCAAAAGCCATGGCAAATCAGTGGGGAAATTACTTAAATACTTAAATTAAAGGAGAAAAACAATGAAACCAAGATATATAATTTTACACCACAGTCTGACAGCAGATTCAAAGACTGTATCATGGCAAGCAATAAGAAAGTATCACACTGAAACACTAGGTTGGAGAGACATAGGATATCATTTTGGAATTGAACTGATAAACAACCAGTGCGAAATCCTAGTAGGAAGAATGCTGAATGAACAAGGTGCTCATTGTAAACAAGCTGGCAGAAACAGAGATTCCATAGGAATATGTTTTGTTGGTAATTTTGATAATGAAGAACCACATCAAGATATGTGGAATTTAGGTGTTAGATTGGTAGCAGGATTATGTGCATCAATAGGTAGGATATATATAGAAAATATATTCAGCCACCACTATTTTGCACAGCATAAAAGCTGCCCAGGTACAAAATTTAACACGGGAAAATTTAGAAATGAGGTAAAAGATATTATAGAGAGAGGAGAATAATATGAAACTATTAGATGATTATTTTAAACTTCAGAAACAAATTTATGATTATTTTGGTTATGAAGAAGATTGGGTTGTTATACCAATAGAGGATTCTACAGATTACTTTTGGCATATTACTGAACATACAGTTGAGTTTGCTGATACAATAAAAGAGTTAATAGATGAAGAGAGTGGGAATTATTATACCAATGGGATATATCATCAAAGGTTTTTACCAAAATGGGTTTATCGTACATCAGACTATACTATGATTTGTGTTGACACACACACAGATGGTAATAAATTTCTACAAATATTTGATAATGAAAAAGAAATTAAAGATCTTGAAGGAGAAAGCTAATGTCTTACGTAAAAACATTATACTCTAAATCTCTGATAAAACCACCAAAGTTTGTGGTTGATGGTATGCAATATGAGGTGATGACAGGATCAATTGCATATGGAGTAGCAACAGATACATCTGATATTGATATAATGGGTATCACAATACCCCCCAAAAACATAGTATTTCCTCACTTAGGAGGTACTATACAGGGATTTGGGAGACAGATACAAAAATTTGAGCAATTTCAATCCCACCACATTAAGGATATAGACTCTAAAAAAGAGTATGATATGGCTATATACAATATTGTGAAGTTTTTTCAGCTATGTATGGATAATAATCCAAATATTTTAGATTCACTATTCGTTCCCCAAAGGTGCGTGCTATTTTGTACCCAAATTGGTAATATTATTAGAGAAAACAGGAGGTTATTTCTCCACCGAGGCTCTTGGTTTAAATTTAAAGGCTATGCTTTCAGCCAAATCTCAAAAATGAGAAACAAAACTATTAATGAGTTTGTAACCTTTTGTAGACAAAAGGAAATACCAACTTCAATAACCATTGAGGTTGTTGAAGGAGAAAAAAAATTAAGAAAAATGAAGAAAAAGCTTGACAAATGATGAAAAATGTGGTATAAGGGAATAAGGACATTTCTGGAGATTATTGGGAGCGTATTCAGAAAAATGCAACAGTAAGAAATATAAAATTTAATATTACAATTAAAGAAGCTTGGGACATTTTTATACAACAAAATAGAAAATGTGCATTATCTGGTATAAAACTGACACATTATCCATTAACACAAAAAATTAAAGGGGAGGATAAAGCTAGTTTAGACAGAATAGATTCCTCAAAGAGCTACACAATAGGTAATATACAATGGGTAACTTCTGTAATAAATAAA
>Ga0208904_1000568_pt1 | contig 29505 bp, 26 predicted proteins | sample AntAceMetag02UKB_FD_184774 | JGI IMG/M metagenome (GOLD analysis project Ga0208904, IMG submission 184774) | Saline lake microbial communities from Ace Lake, Antarctica - Antarctic Ace Lake Metagenome 02UKB (SPAdes) (version 2) | ecosystem: Environmental > Aquatic > Non-marine Saline and...
AAACCTCCCAGCATTATCATAACTACTGCTAACAATCCGACAACACCGATAAACAAATTATATATACCTCTTATGTATTGAGGGAAGCCTGCTACGCAATGAGTCGTAACCGTCTTAACATCCATACCAGCCTTAGGCTTTTTATCAAAATTATAATAATCAGCCAAACAACTGTAAGATGTAGATACTCCGGGTATACCAATTTGTAATTTTATCGGAGTAGGATCAAGGCAAGCTTTTGGCTTATTATTTACACATTTACTCACTGCCAAAGCGTTATTTACCGAAAACGCACCAAAACCGACAAATACAATAATAGTTAAAAATAATGCCAATAGAATACGCACACTTACTCTTTTCTTAACAATCTTCATGAATATATAATAATTCGTTGATAATAAAATTTATTTATCCTACCTCTTGCCAAAGCCGATAAGGCCATTCAAATAATCCCTCTGTTTTACCTCACAACAATCTCTATCTCATCACTAGTAAGTTCATTACCCCCGTGGTCAGTAATAGTTAATGACGCGAAATAAATACCAGCCAATGGATAACTATGTGTTCTCAAAATATGACTATCAATATCATCAGCAATAGTAGTTTCATAAGAATCATTATCACCAAAATCCAAAAAAACAAGCATTGGATATTCACCCACTGAAACAAACACATCTGCGTCAAAATTAACAGTTAAAGGCGCTACTCCAAGTATAGGACTAGCAACAAAATCCTGAATAACCAATCCATTATCAGGTATAACTGGTAGTATAACGGGTGGTTGATTTGCAGCCCTTATAACCAAAGTTACAGGTATTGTTGCAGTTCCTCCATTACTTAAAATCCGTAATTCACCAGAATGATTACCAACAGACATTCCCGATATTCCTGCAACTGTTACTACTATTGGTTCGTCGTCTTTCCCGCCCATCGGATCAATCGTCATCCACGCCACATCTTCTCTAACAGACCAGACCAAGACTCCTTCGCCATTGTTGGATATATTAATTATCTGATCGTTATCATCTACAGCCCCATCATTGATGGCTGTAAAAACCAACTCACTTTGGTCAAGGCTTAAAATAGGAGGGTTCTCAATGGCCCTTTTTTCCTTATAAACCACAACTCTCATCAGTGGCTCATGCCACTCATCCCTGCCCTGCCCCCAATTATCTTCAAGCTGAATTCTTATATTAAACTCACATTTACCAAGAGTATCATCACAAGCCGGATCACTCGCATCATATTTATAATGATGCACTAAAATATGAGGATTACTCATATCGCGCCCAGCAATTCTAAGCCCAGCCTCTGTAGATTTTTCATCGTCTCCCCAATCAACTGTATATCGTACCAAAGGAATTTGATTAGGATTAACAAATGAATCAAATTTGAGCACTGCAGTACCCTCAATAAATATGGTTCTATCTAAAAAATTACTATTATTAATTAAAATATTTTTAACCTGGGGCGGACTGCCATAATAGTCAGTTAAGTCATAATTATCCCTATTATTCATCTTCACATACCGATATCTGTGTATACCACTGGTGTTATCAAATTTCCACTCCCAAACATCAAATGATTTAGCAAATATCTTACTCAAATTATATTCACCCTTAGATAAATTCATCGGTCTTAACACGAGATCAGTATTAATTAAATCATTGCCACCCTGCCCCACGACCAAACTATTTAGCTTGTCAAATTCGTCATCCTCAGAAATATCATTAAAATACACTTGGGAAGCACTAATACCAACACATAATCCATACTTGCCAGTCACTATGTCCAGCTCGCAATCTTCTCTTCCATTTCGACAAGGCTGTCCAATTTTTGATCCTGAAACACAAGTAGCTGGACCAAAAAACTCAGGTGGTGGATTAGATAAGCTATATTTTTCACAAACGCTTGTAACACAATTACCCCTTATTAAACCATAAGCCCCACCTGCTCGTGGCTGATAAGGGCTCACTTCCCCCATTGTCTTATCAGCTGGCTCTACATAAATAGCGCTTGTCCATATTGACGGATCCTCAACAGGATCTGGCGGAATAATTGAACCAAATAGCATATAGTCATCACCTTTGGTATAACCCACCCATGATGGATCGTCAACATTCCCAGAATTCAATCTCTTCAGCCACGCCGCATTAAAACCATCTAAATCAACCACTTGAGCAATTTTTAAACAAGGCTCGCTTAAATAAAAAGTTAAACTTAAGGTAGCTTTATCTGTCCCGTCACCTGAATCTGATGGATCATCACACTCTTTAAAATAAATTTCATATAAATCCCCGGTATCTTCATAAAAACTTAATTTCATTCCCAAAAAATTACCTATCTTGCCATCATTATCATTACCGCAATCCAGATAAGTATCACTAAATATATCTTCACCCTCTCTCTCTCCTTCATTATATTGAAAAACCCAAGTGTTACCCTCCCAAAAATAACCTGTATACCCCATTTTATTTGATTCGCCACCTCTTGGAGCAGTTTCATTCATGCCTAAAGGCCCATCACTCTTGGCGTTCAACAAGCTCCCGCTCAAATTCCATTGGCTACCACTGCCATTAGTATGTAACCTAACTCCCAATATTTCACTCCGGTTCAACCTAGACCCATCAAAATTCCAAAATATATAGCTAGCTTCTCCAACATTACGATCCATAATTGTAACGGGATACTCATAAGTCACCCTATACTCTCCAGATTCATAAGGAGAAATATATGACTGTCTATCTTCTGTCTCCAAAATATTATTATCACTTTCTCTTCTACTTACCCACTCACACCCAGACTTAGTGTTACACACCTCTCGGGTTTTATTTCCCCCACACGTCATCTGTGGCGAACACGCCCCTAAGTCAACATTCTCCCTCTTGTAATTCCCAGCTGCTTCGAGACAATAGTATAATGGTTTTCTACCTGTATACCCAGCTACATCATCCACTCCAAAAACATTAGATTCACCTCGTACCACATCTACCGGCCACCACTGTAAACACATTGGCTGACTGGTATATTGTCTATCTGTCCATCCTGGATCAGGCTCCACGCAATAACCTTTCCACCCTTTATAATCTTTACCCTCATCTTCATCATAATAGTCGCATGCCGGTGCATTTTCACGCGGATAAAGACGACAAGAACGGGAAATAAAATTTAAATCATCTCCAATTTGTAAAGCACCTTTCATCGATACATTATCAAGATAAAAGGTATCCATATTTGCCTTAATATCACCACTTACAAAAGCAACGTTTAATTTATTCAAATTACTGCTCCCGCCATAGTCCACAGGTCCGTTCACTCGCATAATAAATTCCTGCCAATATGGCTCCAGCCTCACCTTTTTCTTTACTGGGCTTACCAACGGATCTATTTCATTAAAATCATAATAAGTAAAAGGTATATAACCACCTGTTCCACCATCTCTATCCGGTGCCAATTCTACTATAATATCCTGCCCATCCCAATTATCAGTTCGTGCCCTAAAACTAATAATATAATCCTTGCCAGCCTTAACCTCTTTAGCCAAACCCGTGAGCACAACACCTGGAAATGGCTGATCCTTATCAAGATCAACTTGCAATACTCGATTAGAAGTATTTCTTTCATCAATCACATTTAAAATATACTTATCAATATTATTATAAGCTGACCATGGTCTAGTAGTACCATCTTCAAAATTAAAATTAGCAATATTAACTGGTACACCAGCTTCTGTCATACTACTATATGGATAATTCCCCCGTATTTTAGCTTCAACACACTGGCCTTCGCCACACACGCTCTTGACTGATTGGCACGTCTCTAAACGGCAATCTCGATTAGAGGTACACGCTCCATGACTGATGACACCCCCGCAATAACCACAAATTGATCCAGTATTACTACATCGATATCCCCAATCTAACCCCGCCTTAGAATAACCAGATAAATTAGCGATGGATTCTGCATCGCCAGGATGCTGACGGGTTAGCTCGTTAGTTGATGAGTCAACACTATGTGCACAACCACCAGCCTCATCTAGTTCATCACACAATCCAACAGAAAAACACACTTCTTCATTACCTGGCTTTTGTCCCACTTGAAAAATTTCTGTATTCTGTCTTGGCACTTCAACATAAGCATTACAATATAGCCACGTGTCACACGTCCTATCAGGATCAACCCGTAAAATAATATTAGAGTCCGGCGAAGATAACTCATCATCAGTTGTAAAAGTTAATACCTTAAAATCACAAGTAGCAGAAGAGGAGCATCCACCGCCAGCAGTCCGGTTTAGAGTCTCTTTTGTGGTATGCGAACTTATAACAACCCTATAATCTGTATCATCTAAAAGACCTGTTAGTTTTACCTCGTGTCCTGATACTAACTCTGCCTTTTTTATCTCCGCATATTCTCCACCTGAAGGCCTATAATAAACAACAGTATTTGATAATCCATTTTTGTTTATACCCTTTCTTGTCCACCATGAAACCACCGCACTATTAGCCTTAATTTTACTTTTAGGAACAATATGATCATAAATCTCCAACTTATCAATTTGTACCGCTGTAAATTCACCACTCACAGGCGGAGTCAAGGATGTGAGCCCAGAACCACTAGCTCCATTACATATAATAGTATAATTATAAGCCTGACCGGACGTTAACCCAATTACCTTATAACTATGAACTGTACTTGCGCTACTATCAATTGAAGGCGCTACCTGTCCACCCACCACATTCAATCTACAAATAGCATCTAAGTTCGTCGAAAAACCGGCAGTGGCTGCTGTCTCACTTACTGTTATGTTTACCTGTCCATCTATAACTATCTCTTTTTTAATAATTTTATATATTCCTTCACCTTTACTAGAAATCAGCACTACATCATTACCGCTCTTTATTTGCGTACCATTCTCAAAAGTTATTTTAGTTGAATCAATTTCCACAAATTTCGCTCCAAAATCCATATCAGCCAATTTAACTTCCCCTGTTCCCCCTGTATATCCTCGTAATTTAATAGTTACTTTTCCACTACCAGCACTTTCCTCCGCAACGCTATTAGCAATACTACTATTTACATCTAATCTATTATCACTCATGCTCCAGTGGCTATTAGTATAATCTAAAACCACATCAATATCTGTTACATTTGAATTATTATTATTCAAAATTAATTCAATAGGTAAAGTTGTCCCAGCATTTACCGTCACCCGCGAAGGTGAAAGTAAAAGTGCTGCCGTACCAGGTGGCGGAGTAAAACAGTCTCGCGTACAACATCTATGAATTTCACTTAACCACATACTGCCAGGACACATCTCGTCTTGACTACAAATTTTTTCAGATGCACAAGTTAAACACGCTTCCTCACAACACTCATTTATCTCATCCATCCAATTATTCTCAGGGCACAATTCATTCTGATCACATATATTATCTACAGAACATACAAAACACGTCTGTCCACAACACCTAGTTGCTTCATCTAACCAAGTATTTACAGGGCACAATTCATTTTGCGCACAAACGTCTCCTGTGCAAACCACAGGTGGCTCACAAGCCACCGCGCAACACCTCGTAGTCTCGTCCTCCCAATTATTACAAGTCTCCACCGAATTACACAACTCTCCGGAACAACCCTCCTCGCCTCCACCGCCGCCTCCCCCATCACAACTCAAGGTGATATCATAATTACCACCGCTACCGTCCACGGAATAATCCACACCTAATACAATCCCAGTCTCTTCCATGCCGAAACCAGATGTCTGCTCCGACGCATCCCCTGATTGATTACCAAAAAACCTCATTTGAGTACTGCCACTCGCGCTTGGAGCCACTGTCACATTTAAAATTGCTAACAACCTATTATCCTCATTCAGAGGTGACGAGGAAGCGCGTACTACCTGAATCAATCCCGCACCATCATCCACGAATTCAAGCGCATCTCCTCCTATACCATAATGAGACAAACTACTATCAATAGATATATTACTAAATTTAGATGAGTCGTATGATATAAAAGAACCAGCAGTTATCACACCAAAACCATTCTGATTTGAATGATTAGCCGGATTAACATCTGTCATAATCCTAATAGAATAAGTTTGCCCACACTTCATCGTTCTATCCTCAATCTCCTGCCCCATCCCATCAGTTAACCTCATCACTGGATCGCCAGATACAGCCAAAGCAAAAATTAATCCTAAAGCAAGCACTATTACCAACAAGGGCAACATAAAATATATCACCTTCTTTTTAGGAGACATCCATTTTATTTTCTGTTTCAACCTAAACCACCTTGAAGTCTTATATACCTCAAGGCTCTCAGGTGTTTGGCTATTCACATCGTTAACCTCTGGCATAGTTGCCTAATTAATTAAAAAATTTAAATCCATTAAGTCAAGATTCATCAAAGTTGCCTGCCCATCATCAACTGCCACTTGAGTCTCCTGATTATCAAGCCAGACTCTTGCCTCACCAGATTCTAGAGCGCGTAAAACAACGCTACTCAAAATACCATCACTCCCAGTATATCCGTCATCACTATCATCCACGTTATTATCCCCTGGCTCACCTCTCACAATCTCCACATACCCATCTTCTTTGTTCTCAATGGCTCCAATAGATAAAACTGAATTTTCACTGTCCACTTCAACTACCTCCCATTTACTCTTATCGTAATTTAATCTAATATTAACCGCTACTATATTTGTACCCAAAGTATCAAGCAAAACATTAGCTACTATCTCATCCCCAACCTTCACTTCATTAACCATCGACTCTAAGTACATTTTACCCGCATAATCGCCAACTGGCTCTTGCTTATCATCAACTACAACTACCTCTACCTCTTCTTGCGGTTTATTAAAAATTAATATACCACCGATAACAATCAGGATAATAAGGACAATCAAACCAGGAATCCATACCTTTTTATTCTTCAACATGCCACAGCACTTCTTCTCCTCCACTTCCCCCTCTTTTTTTTCTAAATTTTCCATATAATTATATATTAATTAAAAATTAATTTGCTATCGGCATTGGCACGTTATAGCTGCAAATACCACTCAATTGACGATTAAATACCTTACAATCATTAATTGTCCGACAAGTCCTCCCCCATATATTACTACAAGTATTTGTCTTTGAATTGCAACTACCAGTCTCGCCAGAAGCCACACAGTCACTATCCATCTCACACGGCTGATAAGGCGAAATAAAATTAGAACAATGCTTAGTACTAAAATATTTAAAATCTCCTCCGCCAACTTCATTAAATGGCAAACATCCTTTGCTTGGATCAACAGTGGTACAAGTATCCAGCGTATTGCTTAGATAATAATAATAATCGCAATAAGGATCCACGCCATATTCTCCATAAACAGATAATTTATCACATCCCTTAGGTCTTGAACGATCTTGAAATTCAGTACACGTATCCTGACCTACAGGGCAAGTGGCCGTCCAGCCACTGCATAATCCAGGAGAAGTTCCACGCGCATAATCTGCACACTCATCATTGCTTGAACACACATTCTCATTTACTCCCCCCAAATTATTATTTGGCATACTTCTACCGCCCATGCAGTACCCTTCTTCACCGCCAAATACAAAGGGACAAAATTCAAGAGTTCCTATCTTATACCATGCATAACTATTGTTATCATCTTTCTTGTACTCACACTCTTTACCATGAGGGTCTTCAAAATATTCCAATGCTCCAGAACTATCCATAAATTCATCACACCACATCTTATCTGATGTGCATAAAGGACTTCCAGGAGTAGAAAAATCGTCTGGATCAACTATCATATATTTTGTTTCATAACTTATATAGCCGCTCAAACCAGAAACATCTGGCCACATCATACCAAGGGACATGCACCCATTGGTCGTACATTTCTTGCTTTCATCATAAACAATATATTCCAAAGAATCAGCTAAAACTGTAACTAAACCATATGTTTCCCCTTCATGATTACTAGAATTTTTTGTATCAATCATTGGCTCACATCCGACCACCTCATCTCTGCATAATCCATCAAATGATTTTAGATAAACTTCTCTATTTCTCATATCCTTATATTTCTCACAACCCACCATAGATCCTTCTGCTGGCTCATCACACGAGTCAGGCGTAACCCACGAATCACGAATTAAATACAGGCTATCTTGAGTTTCAGTTAAGACAATGTTGTCGATATAAAATCCACTACCAGAATCAAGCATAATAGATAAAAGTTCTTTGCCCATCAAGTCTCTATCCAAGCTCTTTATATCAAACATATAGAATCCCCAATCTTCAGTTAAACTCACATCAGTTGACCCTTCAAATTCAGGATTACCAGTAAAAGAAACTTCGCTAATTACTGCCGCTGTCTCAGCTCGTGCCCAAAATGATATTCTGTATGCTCGTCCCTGCTCTATAGCTCCAGTCACGTCTTTGGCAATACCATAAGTTGAAAACAAAGAATGACCACCCACTATTAAAGAGGTATTATCAGGCGTTCCGCCCTCCCAGTCTTGCTTAGTACCGTCTTCAAAATCATCATACAATAAATTCGTCGTATTATTGCTCTTACTTCCCTTGTATTCTCGACAACCAACCGATCTAGCACCACACGTATCGCTTTGAGATAAAATAGCAGCATAATATGTCTGATCCTCTGTTCTGCGTAACAAAGTACAATCCTTAGAAGCAAAAACCACTTTTGACTGCTCAATCTTATACTTACTACCGCTTAAATCAGTAAACTCAATGCATTCTGGACTATAATCAATATCACCCACATTAGTTGAACAGCTATCAATACTTGTATCAGCACAAGTCACCTCGCCATTTGCCGTCGTTATTGGATTTGTACATGGAGCATCACCCAAATTAGATTTAAGCAAAGACCAACTACGTAATCTATTTCCTCCCACTTTTTCCGTTGACTCCCAAGTATAATAGACGCTCACTCCAGATTCACCTGGACCCACACATGCTCGCAAATATGAATAATTTTCTATTCGTTCTCCCTCAATTCCCTCTGATAAATTAGTAAATTCTTCACACCCCACATCAGCTGCCGGACAAGTCGAAGCCGTTGTATCAATTAAATTAACAAATTCATCAGTTGCCTCTGGTGGATCAAAAAATGTAGTTTTCTCAACATATGTCTTATACCCAACACATTCACCGGGACACTTGTCGTCTTCTACCACAACTCCAGGCACGTCTGGACCCAAATATGATATTGGTTTATAAAACTCACAATTAGCATCGCTTGAATTACAATACAAAGCATAACTTGCACACTCAAGAACCCCACTCTCCACACATGCCTGTATATCCTCACGCCACAAATAACCTGCCATCTGACAACCCTCTTCATCCTGCGCAACACCCTCAGCAACATCAGTAAATCCCTGGCAACTCAAATAGCTAGGAGCTTTACGCAAATTAATAGGATAAACGGACTCATAAACTTCAATAGCACTAAATGTACCGGCCACTACTGCATCTAGATCAGCTTGTGACCCTATCCTATAAAATAAGCTACATCCTTCTTCCTCGGGAGAGCACTCCTTATCACTTGCATTTCGATTTAAATACTTTCTTTCGTTGTTTGGATCATCGCAACCCCACCCTCCATTATCCACATCAAAATAAGCACAATATTCACGACACCCGGCATTAGAAGCATCACACGCCCCATCACTTCTACCCCGCAGAGTATTTGTTAAATAATTAACCTGTCCCCCAGCTCTTGTAGTAAATGATTTACATGTGTTATAAACCGCTGAACATTCTGTACCGTGTATATCCCAAACTGATTTTTCCTCAACACAATAACCATAGAAATCACATCGAGAACCATCTGCACTTTCCTTAATACAAGCCCTCTCATCAGCACAATACTCAGAGTTCCTATACACTACCATTTTGTCCTCATCGCGAGGATCGACATGAGTAGATACAACATGTTCGCCAGACCCTTCTCTGCGACACACAGTTTCCGGCACTTTAACTACCCAGCTTGGATCAACTAATTTATAATATGGCGACTGTGGATTGTTATAATCATTAATTAATTTACTTAAAGTTAAAGGCCCCCCTGAATTATCAAATTGCCTAAAATATTCTGCAGCCAACTCCCAACCAACTGGTATTATCCTATATTTGCGCATAATAACTAAGGAACGATACGAATATATCCGTTCACCAGCATCCTCTATCCCGCCTGTCTTGTCAGCCCGATAACCAAAATCCCAGTTACCATGTAAAAAATCTTCGTCCAATGCCTGACGAACAGTTAAAGGTGGCTCTTGCAAAAGAGCCGTCTCAAGCGATTGATCAACAGTACACGCATACTGGCTTACTTCATTATTACAACTCAAACTATTAACTACATCATAGGGGCCACTAAAAACATAATCTGGCCTACCTAGATCAGCATATATCTCCTCAGCTGCTGCTCGTCCACTAGCTTTTAACAAGCTCAACCCTGACAAGCCAGGAATATTTGAAATATTTTTTCCATTTCCATCAGGATTAAACCCACGTTTAAAAATATTACTTATTACCCTGCTGGTCAAAGTATTAGTAAATATACCGATAGCGTCAGCTGCAGCCTCCCCTGTATATATCCCATAAGGAATAAGTGACTGATCAATCCAAGAAACAGCTCGTGAGCTATACATTTGTGCTACAGTTATTGTATTACCACTCACTTTACTAGTTTTAGACTTAAACTCACCCTCAGCAGTTTTCTTCAATTTAAGAACCTCCAAAACATCAAACTTTTTCTGATGAGCCCCCGATATAATGGTTAAAGTTTGCCCCAATTCATTGCCAGAAGGGTTAAAAAAAGAAGAAAATTCAACTAGCTGACTGATATTTAAATGCTCAAGGTCTTTAATATTTTTCAAAATAGTTTTCCAACTACACCTAGGTGGCCCAGGCGCCCACACTCTTCTAGCCGTTGTCTCAACACGCACCTTAGCCAAAGGGTTTAAGGGCTTGCATAAATCTTTACCCCACATTCTACCGATTGTATTATTTAAATAGTCACCCACTGCCCCTTGCCATTCATCATCAATAAGTTTTTTCCAGTTAGTCTCAATCGCTGGTTTTTGACCGTTTATATCAGTAGCAAGATCAATGGCTCCCTGATAAGCAATACGAGATAACATCCTTTGTAAAGCATTCTTATATGCTATAGCGCCCACCTTCTTAAAAGCATCTTTAAATTTCTGCCACAAACTTGTTTTAATTTTATCCACATAAGTTATTCCCATCTCCTGCATTTTTAACTGCGTTAACGGAATATCCATAACAGGAGTAAAAGGAAGAAATTGAGCATTGGCAACCGATCTAAGCTCAACACGATCTCCGCCCTCTTCTTTCATCAATACACTAGGCGACACAAAAAACACTCCCAAACTAGAAAACACAAAAATCAAAAAAAACCAAACAGCCAAAGCTCTTTTTATATTTCTGGTCTTTTTTAATTTTTTAATATAGTCCAGCATCTAAGTATATTAAAAATAAATTTTAACTTCTCCTATTGACTCTGCAATGTCTCTAAATAAAAAGCCATCAAAGTTTCATCATCTATCTGACTCAAATCCTCCTCAGTAACTCCTCCACTCTCAAGTAAAAGTTGTCGCACATCTTCAGCTGTTAAATCTTTTAATTGATCCTTAAGCTCTGGCGTTAATTCCGCCCCTTCCCCTGTATTCTCATCCTCGTATTGGTAATCCTCTACATAGCCCCCGCTATCATCCACTCTCTGCTCACGACAATTCACGCCTTTGGGACAATTTGGATCATAACCATCATCAACTTCATCTTTGTCTAAATATCCATCAGAGTCTGTATCCTCCAAATACATCGATGTTTTATAAATATATAATTCTTCAAAATCAGATAAACCATCACCATCTGTATCTGCCACCTGTAATTCCTCCACGCTCCTTGCGTCTGTTTCTAAACTGTCGCCATAATCAATCTCATCTCCACTCGGAGCATAATTACCACCCGCTAAATTAATAGTTTTACTCACTTGCAAAATACCAAGAACAATAGCCGAAATACCAAAAAAACACAAAGCAATAAACATCACTTTAGTCCATGTATTTTTTGGTGTTTTATTTAAATCATCTGTCATTTATAAGGCAGATTACTTCCTATTTATTATACAATATTTTTACTCGATTAGCTAATTAAATGCACTGTGCATAACACTAATCAATTTTTTTTAATTTTTCTGCTAATCTTATCCAATCTTCCACCCCTAAATCCTCTGCTCGTACCTTTAAATTAAGTCCCAAATCAATTATTAATTTTTCACTTTCTTCCTTGCCATATACTGATGCGAAATTATTCTTTAACATCTTCCTTTTTGAAGAAAATCCAATACGCACCACTCGAAAAAAAACATCATTACGTTCTCTTTGATTAACTTCAATGAAAACAACAGCGCTATCAACTTTCGGCACTGGCCAAAAACTATTCTTGCCAACTTCTCGTACAATTTTCAAACTCCCATAATACTGACACATCACAGACAGTACTGACATATCTCCATTTTTGGCACACATTCGATCAGCTACCTCTTTTTGCACCATTACTAATATAGATTTAGGCCTATTTTCAGACTCGAGTAACACCCTTAAAACCCTTGATGTTATACTATATGGTAAATTAGCCACAACCCTGTAATCTGCAAAACCCTTAAACCAAACAAGAAAATCTCCCTCAATCAAATCCAAATGGTCTTCCCCATTAAATCTGTCCTTTAAATACTCATAAAGTCGATTATCTTTTTCAATTGCAATCACCTTACCCGCTCTTTTAACCAATTCCTCGGTTAATGCCCCAAAACCAGGTCCAATCTCTAAAACCGTGTCCTCTTTTCTCAAATCAGCTACCTTAATAATATCCCCTAAAACAGTCTCATCAACTAAAAAATTCTGACCCAATCCTTTAAAAGGGGAAATATCTAATTCTTTACATAATCTTTGTATATCTAATTCTGTCATTAAATTTATTCTAAATACCTCATAAAAATATAATCATACTACAAGTATAGCTCAACAACGCGTGACTAACAACTATACTCAAAAACCCTAATTTAGAAAAAACTGCCATTTTTAGTCAAAAATAAGTCCCAATAAACTCATATCTAATGATATAATAAACTTGACTTTAACTTTATCTATGATATAATTAAAATAGACTTTAACAATATCATACTTAATATATGTACAATCTACTAAAATTACAAAATGAACACTGGGAAAAGGCCAATATTAGCCAATCAGGTATAAAACGTACTCTAATGGGCCCCCTATTCCAGGAAAAAGACAAAAACAATATCACAGTCTTAAAAGGAGCCAGACAAACCGGCAAGTCTTTTCTATTTAAAATGATTATCTCCAAATTAATTAAAAACGGCGTTAACCCGCACCATATATATTATATTAATTTTGATGATACCAGCCTAAGAGATAAAACCAACGAAAATTTAGATGTTTTCAAAAATTTTATTTTAAACGAAATAAAACAACACCAAGGCAGTAAACTATATTTTTTTATAGATGAATTTCAAAAAGTCAAAAATATTACTGATTTAATCAAAATTCTTTTTGAAAGCACTAATCATGTAAAATTCTATTTATCCGGTTCATCATCTTTGGTTATTTCAGAAAAAATAAGTGAGAGCCTACTCGGTCGGACTTCTGAATATATCTTAAATACTCTCTCCTTCAAAGAACTAATAGACTGCAAATATCAACTACCAACTATTAATCTAGAACAATTATTAAATGATCCACAAAGAATTATTAAAAAATTTAATCTGTACAAAGAAGATATAATTCATGAATTCAAGCAGTTTATGCTATACGGAGGATACCCGAAGCTAACCGAAACAAACAATAGGTTAGAAAAAATAAAAATCCTTAAAGACAATATTGATAATTATATTAATAAAGATATTTTAGGAGAGTTAAAAATAGAAAGAATAAATGAGTATAAAAAATTAATGCAGTACCTAAGCTCTACAACTGGTAGCCTGTTAAACATGAACAACATGGGCAATGATTTGGGATTGTCTTTTGTAACCACCAAAAAATATCTTAATATTTTAAGTAATACATATATCACGAATCTACTCTCTCCTTATTCATCAAATGTTATAAACACTATCAAAAAGGCCAACAAAAACTATTTCCTAGACAGCGGGCTTCGCAATGTATTAGCCGAAGAATATGAACAAGAAAGCTTAAGCATGGGCCAAGTATTAGAAAATTTGCTATGGCTAAAGCTATACCAATATAATAATTATTCCAAACTTTTTTTGGGCAATATTTTTTACTTGCGCACTAGCAATAATTCAGAAATAGATTTTGTATATAAATATCAAAAAAAACTCTATTTATTTGAAAGCAAAATCAAATTTGGAATTAATAAGAGTTATATAAATTTAGCACATAAGTTAAATGTTGATAAAGTCTATATAATCACTTTAAACAGCCAAAACAAATCTGTCATAAAAAATGGAATTAAAATTATTGAAATTCCAATTTACCTATTATGGCTGGCAGAATAAATTAGCCGATTATGTTTCTTTTAATCAACAAACCAAATAAAATTACCTCTCATGACGTCATCGCCAAACTGCGTCAAATTACTGGCATAAAAAAAATAGGGCATGCAGGAACCCTCGACCCGTTCGCTACTGGTCTTTTGGTAGTCGCCTTAAGTAGACAATCTACAAAAGAACTAAACCACCTAATTAAATTAGATAAAACATATGAAGCAACCCTAGAGCTTGGCGCAACCTCAGATACTTATGACAAAACAGGAAAAATTAAAATCACCAAGAAAAAATATACACCGACCTTAAAGCAAATCCAAAATATACTAAAAACTTTTACCGGCCAGCAAAAACAAACACCTCCATCATTTTCTGCCAAAAAAATTAATGGACAAAAAGCATATAATTTAGCCAGACAGGGTAAACCCACCAACCTCAAACCCCAATCAATATTAATACATAATATACAATTAAATAAATACACACCCAATACCAATCAATTAGAAATAACAGTCAGTTGCTCCTCAGGAACATATATTAGAAGCCTTGCCAATGACATTGGCAAGCAATTAAAATGCGGAGCCTATTTAAAAAAATTAAAACGTACATCAATCGGTCCCTTCAATTTAAAAAACGCCATCGACCTAAATAAAATCACTAAAGCCAATTGGAAAAAATATACCTTACAAAGACTACCTCCTTTACCCCAAAAAACAAAAGTCATCACCTTTGGCACATTTGATCTTCTCCACAAAGGACATATAAATTTTCTAAAATCAGCCAAACAATTTGCAGATGAACTGTACATCATTATAGCTCGTGATAAAAACGTCAAACATATCAAAGGTAAACTTCCAACTGACAACGAACAAACCCGTCTTAAAAACCTTAAAGAATTATCGCTAACTCATCATGTCTATCTCGGTCAACTCAACCTAGATTACCAATACCGTATCTTAAATAGAATAAAACCAGATGTCATAGCCCTCGGCTATGACCAAAAAATTAATCAAAAAAAACTCCAAGAAAAACTTGAAAAATATGGCATATCCCCCAAAATCACCAAACTTAACGCACATATGCCCCACAAATTCAAAACATCTATAATAAAATCAACCCATTAACCACATAATCAATATTCTCCCTTGCGTATACAATGATATTATTAATACATGAATATATAAATTATCGGATAATTTATATATCACACTAATAAAAATATCTAAACATCACTGCTGACACTTAGCCAACACCACAATCGCAATCGAAATAAAACAGATCCAATATATTTAATTTGATGATTTACTTGGGCAGATTTGCTATAACTATTGCCAATATTGCAAATCTATGCTAACCTATAAGCTAAGAAACTAATAAATAACAATATGCCACAACTTGAATCTTCAGCTAAACGCTTAAAACAATCTAAAAAAAGAGCCACCCATAATAAGACAATTAAAGATGGCTTAGATTACCTATTTCATCAATTTAAAAAAGCCTTGGAAGACAAGGACAAATCAAAGGCCAAAGAGTGGTCTCTCAAGCTTACCAAGGCCATCGACAAAGCAGCTCAGAAAAAAATACTTAAGAAAAACACCGCTGCTCGCAAAAAATCCAAGACAATGAAAAAGCTCAATTCCTTAAAATAATCAACATTCTATTCAATAAAAAAACTCGGGTCCTACCCGAGTTTTTTTATACATCCATCACTAATTTTTCCAAAATAACTTTACCAGATACATCACTACTCTTTAATGACAAATCTACCTCAAGCAATTTACCATAAATGTCCCTCAACTTATCCATGGTATAATTCCTGGCTTGAGGTATTGATTTTTGCACCACATAGGGATGCAAGCGTAATTTATTGGCAATCTCCCGATTATTGCTAATTCCCCCATCAAGTGCAGCTTTAATGCAAATCAAAATACGAAACTGGCGGACTATCATAGTTAAAAGATATATCTCATTCATTCCTGTCCCCAAATTATCATCCACCAACTTTAAGGCTCTTTTCTTACTAACTGATGCTATCGCATCAGTTAAATTAAATATATTATCATCCACCAAAGACAAACTGCTCTCCTCAATATCAGCTCTCTCAATCTCCTGCTCTTTCTTCAACGCCAACAACTTATCAATTTCCCCAGCCAGTATCCATAAATTCCCATCTGATTTGGAAGCTAAAAAATTAGCATTAACATTACTAATCTTCCCTTTCTTTTCTTCAACTCTACCCACTATCCACCTAACCAACTCAGCCCCATCAAGTACATTAAATTCTTCTTTAAATTTACCTCCCTGCAAATATTTAAATAAGGCTACTCTTTTATCAACCTTTTCATCAAAAAAAACTATAACATTCTCATCCCCCTTATCACGCATGTCTTTACTACGCAAAAGCTCTAATACTTCATTTTGCAAAACCTTACTACTGCCAAAAATATTAGTAACCACAATCATTCTTTTACTAGACAAAAAAGACTGGGTAGATATGGCTTTATTAAAATCATCTATCTTCATCTTATCTCCCCCCAACGTAACCAAATTCAAACCAGACTTATCTACTTCTGCAATAAATCTCTTCTTTAACCCTTTTAGTTTTTCACGAGACCTAAAGGTATCAGGCCCATAAAGGAAAATGATCATAAATCTTGTGCTAAAATAGAATAATCATTTTTGCTAAAATTTTTAGTAACTAAATATTTTTGCTTTAAATTTAAACGACTAGCCGATTCTTCAAGCTTTTTGTAATCGCTTTTAACTCCTGTTTTCTTGACTTCCAGCCCAATCTTTCCATCAAGCACAAAATCAATCTCACGGCCTGTTCTTTTTTGATAATAATTAACCAGTCCGTACTTTTTCAAATTCAAAAAAACAGCATTTTCAAGCAAGCTCCCCGAACTTGGCTTACCAAATAAATTTAATATACCATTGTCGCACATGTAAATCTTTTTTGCTTTGCTAATTTCCTTGCCCGTACTTTTGGTGTATGGACTAACGAAATGTATAAAATAAGTTTGTTCTAAAAATGACAAAAATGAATAAATCGTTGGTCTTGTTACACCAAGCTCAGAAGCTAACTTGCTAACCCCGACCCTAGACCCAGCTCTATCCATTAAAAGCAGGATTAAATCACGAAAAACCCTGATATCACGAAAATCAGCTAAAATCTTCACGTCTTTTTCAAAATAGGATTTAAATATATCATTTAATCTCAATATTTTTTGCTCCTTGTTTTTGGCCAACACAACTGCCGGGAAACCACCATAATTCAAATATTGTTCATAATATACTTTGTATTTTTCATATTCAAAAATAATTTTATTCTGAATCTTCTTCCCGAACTCTCTTTCATTTTTTTTATCTAACCCCTTAAAAACCAAAAATTCTTCAAAATCCAACGGGAAAAGCTCATATATAAATTTTCTACCCGCCAAGCTTTCTGGAAATAAATTTTTTAAATAAAAACTACTCGAGCCAGTTAAAAAAAACTTAATATCATAGTGATCATATAAATACTTAATCGCTTTAATCACACAGGGCATATCCTGCACTTCATCCAAAAAAATAAAAGCTTTTTCTTCTTTAATGACGCCATGGCTCTCTAGATTATGCATAATGTTATTATAATCATCTTCTTCAAAAATCTTTTGATCCAATGGATTTTCTAAATTAAAAAATACTTTATTTTTACTTTTTATTTTATCAAAAATAAAACGACAAAGCGTGGTTTTACCCACCCTTCTCATGCCGGTAAGTACAATTATTTCCTTAGCTTCAATCTGCCTCTCAATTGCATCCAATATTTTTCTTTTATATATTTTTTGTTCCATATACTATCATTTTACATTTACATATGCAATTTGTCAAGTACCACTTTACACTTTTTTAACAAAACTACCTAATATTAGCCAAAATACCAAAACATCTCTAAGCAACTATTCCACTATCTTTAATTATTACACTAAAATAACAAATTAAACAAATCCCAATTTTATGCCATATTCCAACAATATTTTAGCTGTGCCATAATGCCAGTATGGTAATATAATAGCACAAATCACCCAAAATCAACAATTTTAACTTATATTTACAGCCAATATTAGCCATAATTCTTGATATTGACAAAAATAGCATTTTATGTTAATCTAATATGATACCAAAATACCCAAAATATACCTTATTTCTATTTTTACTTGGCAAAATAAGCTAAAAACACCTAGTTTGTGTTGTTTGGTAAAAATACAAAAAAACAATTAAATATAACAGGAGGGTGTAATTTTGAAAAAATTACTACTATTATTGTACGTTTCCGCGAGTCTGCTATTTTTTCAAAATGCATTCTCGCAATTAGATCCGAATCGTTTCTCGAGGGATCGATTTAAGAAGCTCAAAAAAATCGAAAACCGATTATCCCCAAATCGATTACAACCGCTTAAAAAACGCTTTATTCCTCTAGGCGAGTTAAAAGAGCTGAGGCAAGAAGTATTGGCAAGCGTATTCCAATACTTATACCTTCTCAGTAGACAATACGCCTATGAGGACGGTATTCGAACCTCACACAGAGGCTCAATCCCACCCGAAAAATTATACCTGGTAGATAAATCCGACCTGGATTTATTTATCTTGGCTATGACCTGGATTGAGTCATCAAACCAGGATAACATTACCAGCCCAGCAGGTGCCCATGGCCCTCTTCAATTTATGCCGGCAACATGGCTGGAAACAGTTAAGCGATATGCCAAGGCTCACAGCATTCCTTATTCCGTGGTATCCGCGCGTACCTATAACAATTACATGAAAGTAGGGCGCTGGGAAATCAAAAGGCTAAAGGATATTTTTGGGACATACGACGACGTTGTCTGCTATTGGTATAGCGGTAAGCCGATTTGGAAAGTGAAAAAAGAAGGATGGTATTTTAACTCCCAAAAATATAATATGCCATCCCCCTCAAAACACATTAGTCTTGTAATGTATCGCTATTACAGACTAAAAAAAATAAGAAGCCTGCAATCTTCATTTAATTCAGCGGATAAAACAAAAGTTATCCCAAAAACTAAAATACGTCGTCCTACTGAATTAAAACAAGCCAAGCCCGCCATCACCAAACCCTCACTCAAAACACCGGCCACAACCGCAATCGACACCTCGTCATACGGCTTCTCATGGCCATGCAACAGTCGCATTCTCTTTGACGAAGGCGGATATCAAGTTGAGGGCATTAATATTCAATGTGAGCCCTCAGATACTGCCAAATGCACGGGAGATGGATTAATAGTATTCGCTGGAAAAGCCGGCGAGGAATATTATATTAACATGGTAATGGTGGAACACAAAAACTATTTCTCTCTCTATGCTAATCTTAACAAAATATTTATAAAAATAAAAAAAGGGCAAACCATAAAAAGAGAAACACCTATTGGGATCTCTTCCACAAATCCTGGAAATTTGGAAAAACCACAAACCAACTATCTAAGATTTGAAATTCGGGGTCCACACGGAGTTGAAAACCCGCTCCGGTTCCTACCAAAAAAATAAAACAAATAACAATAAATTCCATACAAAAACAGGAGCAATAATCATGAAAACACTAACCAAAATTTTAGCCCTCACTCTTTTTGTCTCTTTCGCAATCAGCTGTGCTGTAGCTAGAAAAACAAAAATTACAGTAACAAAACAAATACCGATAATCACACGACACGAAGTAATAAAGCCAGACAGTAGTCGTGAAATTACAATAACGACTAAAATAGTAACGGTAAAAGACGAGGTTGAGGCTTCGAAAGAAACTCCCTTAGGCCTTGGCAAAAGCGTGGAGGTCAGCGAATTAACATCCCACAGAGGCGTGGTTGGTCTGGTTGCAGAACCAGAAGCAAAAGCCAGACTAATTAACGCTCTCGCTGGTATCGTTGAGGAAGACCCTGTTAACGGCCAATTGTTTCTTGGTCAATATGCCATAAGTGTCACGAATGCAATCAACGACGACCGTGGTAATTGGGGCTTCGATATGCACCAAGGACAAAGAGGTTTAAGCGTCCGCAATTTAACGCCAAAAGACCTCGAAAAATTAAAAGATCCAATTCTGCTAGAAAGCTACCTACAAACATTGGGTTTCTCCACCCAAAGGAGATAACCGAAAATTTTGAATAAACAAAAAAAGCAGGACGTACCCCATACGATCTGCTTTTTCTATTGCCTAAAAAATATTAATTCAAAAGCACGTCAAACACAAACATAGTTATGGCATATGCCATGATTATTATCACCAACCCTATAGTCGCATTACCAATCATTTTCTTTGCCTTTGATATAGTCTCCTCATTGCTGCCAGACGTCATCCATCTAAATCCCGCTATAAGAATAATCACAAAAAATACAATAGCTATTATACCAAGCAACCCCTTAACAACAACATAAACAACATCAGTTGGTTCAGATACAGTCGCCGGCAGGCCAAGCAAGGTCTTCATCCCTAATAATTTCCCTTCAATTGTTTTCCCTAAATTCCTCTCCGTCGGTGGAGTCTGCCCGCCCGTAGCTTGCGCCAAAACACTCCCGACAAAAACCCCACTCACTAAAACCACAGTCACAAATATCAATATAATTTTAAAATATCTATTATTCATATATTACAAATATTAATTATATATATTACCAACCCCATCTATTCACCAAAGCTATAGCAAATACAAAATGGGTAATAGCATAAGCAAAAAAGATTATCAAAAGCCCAATCAATGCTGATTTTATAACCTTCTTAGCGCCATCCACCTGCTCAGCATTGCCCCCAGACGTCATCCATCTAAATCCAGAATAAAGAATTAAAATCATAAATATTACGGCCATAAAGCCAAGCAAGGCCTTAATTACATCAGTTACTAACTCCATCATTCTGTCCTCTGTCTTATTAGCTCCTGGCAAGCCTGTCTCGTCCTTAATTGCCGGCAACTGTTTTTCAAAAATATCACTACGCAAATCAAATTTCTCAGCCCTCGCAACCGGCAGAACAATACTCAAGCTGAAAATTGAAACTATCACCAAAATTAACAAAATTATTTTCTGCATAAATTTTTATAATTAAAAAATATTTAGTAACACACATCATAGGACCACCAACAACACGATCCAGAACCATCATTCTGGGAATTGCAGGCTGTCTCAGATAAACACGCACCACAATTATCACAACCACAGGTGTCCACCACTGGCGTCGGGGTCAATCCGCCAGTTCCCTGCGTACTATTCAACACCTCCTCAACAACAAAGGAAGTTAAAGCATAGGAAGCCAAAATAAGTATCATACCTATTGCCGCCCACTTTATCACATTCCTGGCTGTCATAACTTTCTCCTCGCTACCTCCGGCTGTCATCCAAACTACACCTCCACCAATTATTAAAATCAGAGCAATCACCCCCAAGAAACCCAGTATACCATAAAGAATAGTTCCTATTATAAACTCCGGTTCAGTTTTACCCCAGCCTTCTCCTTTGTCAAAATCTTTAACTAAATCTACCACCTCATCCAAACGCTCAGTTGGACTGCCATAATCAGCCCTAGCTAAATCAGCCACCATAAAACCACCCAAAAACAAACACCCAATTATACTATAAATTAAAATATTTTTAAACATATTTCTCTATGTATTCCTCGTTGCTACTTGAGTAGGCAATAAAACTTCAAGTATAAAAAAAGTAATTGCATAAGCCAATATAATTACCAACACCCCAATAACTGCATTCTGCAACATCTTCTTTGCATTAGCCACAGCCTCCTCGTTCCCTCCAGCCATCATCCACTTAACGCCAGCAATAACTATCAACAACATGGCAACAACCCCCACAAGTCCCAACACTCCATATATAATATCTCCAATAATATTTGCTAAATCCGTCTCCTCACTCCCCGTCTTCAACCCCACATTCTCAGAAATCTTATCCAATCCCTGACGAAAATTAAATGCTTGCGCCGAATTTTCTCTTAAGACAAAATCCGATGAAAGCACAAAAGGAGAAGCGATAATAAATAATATCATGAGAATTGTAATTATCCTCGCACAATTATTTATCACCCTACTTCTCCTTTTTGTGTATCTAAGATTCATATAAAAAATTAGGTCAGCGCTCCACCAACTATATTGAAGACAAACATTACAATTGCATAGGCAAAGAAAATAATAATTAAACCTACGATACCAGCTGCAATTGTCTTTTTAGCTGACGCAATATTTTCTTCATTACCAGCAGCAGTCATCCATCTGAATCCACCAATCAAAATAATGATAAGAGCAACAATACCCAGTAAACCTAAAAGGGTATTAACTATATCAGCTGCTACCTCGCGAATCTCTGCTGTACCAAGTCCTACATCAGCAGCGTAACTAAGGCCCCAATTAACCTGAGCTGATACAGGAGCTACCGCTACTAATAATAACAAAGTTAAAGTTAGCAATCCTGCGCTAACTATTGTGTTTTTTTTCATACGCGTATATAAAAAATAAAATTATTTTATAAACATTATAAACATTTCGAACCGACCTTTAAATAAGTTATCAACATTATATAGTATACAACAAATTCCCATAAAAAACAAAGTTTACCAAGCAGAATTTGTTAAAGATTTCCCAATTACATTAAAAACAAACATTACAATTGCATAAGAGAAGAAAACAATTATAAGCCCAGTCACTCCTGCAGTAATTGTTTTTTTAGCCTTAGTAATATTTTCTTCATTACCAGCAGCAGTCATCCAGGTAAACCCACCAATTAAGATAATAATAAGAGCAACAATGCCCAAAAGACCAAGCAATGTACGAATTACTGTAACAGCTACATCTCGAATCTCAGCCGTACCAAGTCCTACATCAGCAGCGTAACTAAGACCCCAATTAACTTGTGCAGCAACCGGAGAAGCTACAGCAAAAAAAACTAAAGCCACTAAAACAATTTTTACAATTTTGTTCATACAAAATATTAAATTAAGATATATCAAAAACGACCTTTTTATAATTATATTATACAATAAACTCTAAAAATAACAAAAAAAATCAGTTACAGCTAGGTCCTTGCCACCATTTACCTCCCCACAATCCAATTTGATCTTTCGTTTCTTCTTGCTTATAAATCTGTGGCTTGCCCTTATCGTCCTTTTCTGCAAAAAAGATAATCATCGCATTCACCAGTGTCCAAGCCAAGAGGATTATAACAACCCCAAGCAAGCTATGTAGTATCAACTTTTTATTAGCCGTAATCATCTCTGCACTCCCCCAATTCATAATCAAACCAACACCGCCCCAAACAATCAAAACCAAAGCCACCCCAGACATTGAAATAAATATAAATTTCCCCACGTTATAAACTATCATCAACGCATCACACACTGTGCAATCTCCCTTTGCCTTACACTCAAGACCTATGCTATCCATCAAACTAAAAGCGCTAATCGGCACCAACGGCAACAACAATCCTCCTAATAATAAACACAAAAATATAATTAAAAAAATCTTAGACATAAACTTTTCCTAAAAAGTTTGATTAATTTTACGCACTGCGTAACTTACCGCCTGACTGGCTGTACTTTTACCAGCTAAAACCAAATCTATCATCTCGCCAAACACACTCTCAGTCAAGAGTGCATCTTTCCCGCGATACCATGAATTTGCTGTTAAAACTTGATTAGCAAAAGGAGCAATCTCCGGATCAATTAATTGAGTAGTAATTAAATTTCGCAAAGCAGATGGTTTTTTTGTTTTCTTTAAATAAGATTGCACATGTTCTGATCGTGAAGCAAATTGTACAAAGTCCCAAGCATAGTCTGGATATTTGGTCTTTTGAGCGACAGTCTCAACCCAATAACTTGCAAAGTTAACTTTATTCCCCATAGCATCACTACCATCGCTATTAATATGTGGCACCTCCCCAATCCCTATATTCAATTTAGCTCCCTGGGTTTTAATTAAAGGAAGTTGATAAGAATAACCAACCATCATCGCCAGCCGACCAGCTACAAATGCAGATACGGCGTCGGGCATCTCGTCATTCCAAGAATAAACCTCCTTAGAGGGCATAGCAAAATCAGTATAAAACCGCACAGCCTCTATTCCTGGCTTGTAACTCTTATCACTTGAATAAGGTGAGGATTGATCAAATGTAGCTCTATTTGTACTAGCATCAACCATATTCGTCCCATTTTGCATCATTAATAGGCTAACAACGTCAGTTGCTCTATTAATATTGCCACTCGTCCCAAGTGCAATGCCAGCTTGTACTAAATTACCTTCATCATCTTGCAAAGTTAGTTTTTTAACAGCTTCTTTAACTTCAAGCCAAGTACGCGGTATTTGCGTAATCTGAACACGATCGAACAAAACCCTGTTATAAAAAAGAGCCAAAGTGTCAACTGATAATGGTAATCCCATTATCTTTCCTCCTCGTACCACATCCTGATAAACAGTTTCTGCAAAATTACTCCTCAGCTGAGCTGGGGTTATCGTCTTAATCTGTCTATAATCCGCTTTTGATATTTCTTTGGTTCTCTTGTCAATTTCAACCACATATGGCAATTTAATAACTTCTGGTAATTCCAAAACCTTGCTCTTATATTTTCCAATCCAGGTATTGTGAATTGTAAAAATATCAGGACCACGATCTTCAGCCCAAGCCTGCAAAAGCTCTTTCTCATACTCCTCATAACGTAATTTCCTATACTCAATCTTTACATTAGGATGTAACGCCTTATAAGACGCAATAATTTCAGAAAAACTATCACTTGAATCAAAAACACGCCAATACTTTAAAGTAACTGGTTCCTTTAAATCATTTACTGCAGCTAAATTACCCTTCTTGCAACCAAAACCAGAAGTCAACAAAGCAACTCCAATAATAATTACTACTAACAATTTGAATTTAGAAACCTTCATGTATATATTATACTACACTCCTAATTTCTTAACAATATACTTCCGAAAATCTTTTCCCAAATCTTTTCTCTCCAAGGCAAACTCAATGGTTGTCATTAAATAATTTAAAGGATCTCCTGTTGTCAGCCACTCACCTTCTATCTGATGAACAATCACCTTCTCTTTTTTTGCCAGTTCATCAATTGCATCAGTCAACCACAGCTCATTATCTTTACCGGTTTTAAGCTTTTTAATAATAGGTAGAATCTTAGGGGTAAATAAAAATCTTCCAAAAACAGCAAGATTAGACGGTGCCTGACTTATCTTAGGTTTTTCAACCATTTTCTCAAGCTCATTTTTGCTCCCTTTCTTAAGTCTTACAATGCCGTATCTATCAAGGACATTGCGCGGGACTTTCTGTACAGCAATTACCGCCGCAGCATCTGGATTCCTCTCATACACATCGATCAACTGCTGACATACTGGAATCTTTGATTTTGTCATATCGTCTCCATATAAATACAAAAATGGTCCATCAGCCACTAGATCACTAGCAATCCGAAGTGGCGTTCCATTACCATAAGGCATATGCGCCTTTTGGCGCATATAAATAAAATTAGCGATTTTAGATATTTCTCGAATATTCTTCAACCTGTCTTTTTTACCCGTCTCCTTTAATTGATATTCTAATTCAAAATTAGAATCAAAATGATCCTCAATAGCGTGCCCTCCTTTTTTAGTCACCAAAATAATGTCCTTAATACCAGAATTAACCACTTCCTCCACATTATATTGGATAATAGGTTTATCAATAATTGGCAACATCTCTTTGGGCTGTGATTTAGTCGCCGGTAAAAACCGGGTACCAGACCCAGCTACAGTAATAATTGCTTTTGTAGGTAATTGCATAATTTTTTCAAAAAATTAATTAGGTAAATCTTATTTGGCGGTACCTTTTGGTTGAAATTCTAACTTTTTTTGAACAGAACCCCGACTAATCACGCGCCGAGCGCGTGGTGGCTCTGAACTTAATTTTACGCTCGTAGAGCGTGGTAATTCAATCGGTGCGTTTCCGCTCGCCTCCGCTCCGCTACGGCGAACCGAAACAGAAATTTTTTCAATACATTTTTTTAATTTTTTTCTGCCCCCATTTTTTTCTTTTAATAGGATTTGAAAAATTTTCTGTTTCGCTTTCCTCTTAATCAGAGGAAAGCGGAAACGCTCTAATTCTAATCGCAAAAGGGCAAAAATTCCTTCCCCCCAACCCCCTTCCTTTTTGCTTTTTTGTTTTTTGGACTTCGTCCAATTTTTTTCAGTGGGAGGGCTACAAATTTTGACTTTTTGTAATTTTAGATGTAACATTGTAATAGATGAAGTAAATTATATACTCCACTCTAATGTTACTACTATACTAATGATATGTCAAAGAATAAAAACCTAGCAAACAATATAATGAAGTTGCGAAAGCAAAAAAGTCTTTCGCAAGAAAAATTGGCGAGATTGTCGGATGTTGCCAATAATACAATTATTAAAATGGAATCAGGGGAAAACGATAATCCTACGCTTGAAACCTTGCGAAAGGTTGCCAAAGCGCTGGATGTTTCCGTTGATGAATTGATAAACTAAAATAATAATATGAATGAGCAAACACAACCAGTCGTGGACGAAAAAAAGAATAAAGAGAAAAAGCAAATGATTTCAGTGGGTATATTTTTTGTTTTGCTTATTCTTTTTTGGATTGTTTTCAGTTTTTTGACAGGTCTCAGCCTTGCTATAATAGGAGCTATCGTCGCAATTAAAATGTTAGATAAAAAGCCAGAACTTCAAAAATTTGTTCCAACTACTTTTGTTATTCTTATTATTTTTATTCTCGGAGCGATATTTATTCCCGCAATACAAAGCGATAAGAAATTAAACCAAACCACGCAAATTCAACAACAACAAAAAGTAGGGGTAGAAATTCCTTCATATAAAATTCTTGATAAGGTTGAGCATATAAGTACTCGAGGGTTAAATGACAGGGCAAGTTATTTTGGCGATGTTCTTATCGAAGGAGATGTAATAAATATACCACCGAAAGAATTTATTGAAATCGCGAGAGTAATAGTTAAACAAGAAGGGTTAGATTATAGTGCTTCTTTCTATCTTACAGAAGAAGCATATCGAGCAAATTATGATTCAACTTGGGAGGGATCTGATAAAGCTCTTGATGAGGGTTATATTGGTACTCTTGAAAAAAATGAATTTCGTATGTCTCCTTCCTCTTCTTATTATAAACAACACAGAGCAGACAATGATGAAGAAAATAATTGGATAATTCGGTAATTTTGATATAACAAAAGATTTATTAGTGAGTCAATAAATTAAAATAACAATACTATGAACAACGAAGAACAAAATCAGAGCAAGGCTTATACAAAGATTACTATCGGTTTGATATTAAGTTGGGGTCTTGGAGTACTGGCGGCAATAAGTGGTGTAACACTTTTATTTTCGCAACTACTTACAGGAATTTTGATGTTATTACTAGCGGCAGTCTTACTGCCACCAGTGAATAAATTTGTCACCGACAAGTGGCATTTCTCAATTTCGGGAGGATTGAAATTTGTTGCGGTGATTATTTTACTCGGTGTTATTGGGGCAACAATGTCCACCGATTCAACTTCTAATTCTAACACCAGTACAGTTCCAAGTGCAGAACAGGTAGACAAGGCTGATGTAGAAGATAATAGCGTGCCTAGAGAGTATAAATCTGCTCTCAACAAAGCCGCTTCTTATGCCAACACAATGCATATGTCAAAGCGGGGTTTATACGACCAGTTAGTTTCTGAATATGGTGAAAAATTTTCAGCTGAAGCTGGGCAGTACGCAATAGACAATGTAAAAGCCGACTGGAACGCAAATGCGCTAGCCAAAGCAAAAAACTATCAGAACACTATGAATATGTCGCCAGCCGCCACTCATGACCAACTAACTTCTGAATATGGTGAAAAATTTACTAAAGCAGAAGCGGATTATGCGATTCAACATCTTAATGATTAATTAGATATGGGAATTTTTAACACAATCATCGATAAATACAAAGCAACAAAACAAAAATCTCTAAATAAAAAAGAATTTAGAGAAGCTCTTTTGAGCGCCATTGATGACGGAAAATTAACCAAAAAAGAAATTGATGAATTAGATATGAAAAAAACCGAACTTAATTTAACTGACGAGGATGTAAAGAGCATGCGAGCAGAAATTTTTGCTGTCGCTTTTTCTGTTGCAAAAGAAGATAAACAAGTTACGGATGACGAGGAAAAAGAACTGAAAGAAATCCAAAAATATCTTGGGCTTGCAGATGACGAAATACAAACAACAACAAAAGAGCTTGCCCGTTTACGATTATTGAATGAAATTCAAAAAGGAAATTTGCCGACGGTTCCAGTTACGAATTTAGTCACACAAAAAGGCGAAATAGCATATTGGGCAGAACCAGCTATCTTAGCTGAGAACAAAGTAATCCGCCGTCGCTATGAGGGAGGGTCACAAGGCGTAAGCTTACGAGTGATGAAGGGTGTAAGTTATCGTGTGGGTGGACATCGTGGACATATTGTTAGTGAAACAGATTTAGTGCCAGTTAGCGACGGTGAATTGATAGCTACTAACAAGCGAATTATTTTCCGCGGTGACGGAAAATCTTTCGCAATAAAATTGGATAAAATTTTAGATATACAACTTTTTACAGATGGTTTACAATTTTCTGAAAATAATAAGCCAAAGCCACGAATGATAACATTTAAACAAGAAGGAAATCATGATATTGTTGGAGCGGTTTTGTCTTATGCTATAAATCATTATGGAGATAAGAAATAAGAAGGTGTGTTAATAAAATTAGCCCTCCCACTGAAAAAAATTGGACGAAGTCCAAAAAACAAAAAGGCAAAAAGGAAGGGGGTTGGGGGGAAGGAATTTTTGCCCTTTTGCGATTAGAATTAGAGCGTTTCCGCTTTCCTCTGATTAAGAGGAAAGCGAAACAGA
>Ga0208904_1000569_pt1 | contig 29497 bp, 32 predicted proteins | sample AntAceMetag02UKB_FD_184774 | JGI IMG/M metagenome (GOLD analysis project Ga0208904, IMG submission 184774) | Saline lake microbial communities from Ace Lake, Antarctica - Antarctic Ace Lake Metagenome 02UKB (SPAdes) (version 2) | ecosystem: Environmental > Aquatic > Non-marine Saline and...
ATTTGACATGCTTTTCAATTTCTAATTTAATAACCCAATATACCATCTAATCAAATCATTCCCCCAATACATTGTGAAAAAAGTTCCAACAGCCAAAAATGTTCCAAAGGGAATTTCTGATACCCAAGTTTTCTTTTTCAAAACCAACATCATAAGAGAAAAAACTGCTCCCACAACATAGGAAAACATCAACGCCACCAAAACACCTTGCCAACCAAGCCAGATTCCCATCATAAATCCCAGTCTAACATCTCCCCCACCAATCCATTTTCCTCGAGAAACAAGAAATTGTAAAAGGAAAAAACCGCCCCCAATTAAAGCTCCAACCGCCATATCACCAATTCCAAAACCTAGGTAAAAATAATTAAAGAAAAAACCAACTACAGCACCCATCCAAACTACTCCTGATAATATTATTTTATACATCGCATCATATGTAAAAATAATAAATAAAAAAGTAACAAAAAATACATCTCTTAAAAAATGTATTGGATTAAATTCTATAAAGTTATTATGATAAAAATATATAAAAGTTAAAATAATCGCCATACCAAGTTCTACTAAAATATACCTTGCAGAAATTTCTTTTTTACAAGTACGACATTTACCCTTTAAACAAGTGTAACTTAAAACCGGGATATTTTCATACCAAGTAAGTTGACGATGACAATGAGTACACATACTTCTACCTGCAACAATTCTAATATTTTCCCAAGCACGCCAAATCCAAGAATTCAAAAAACTACCTAAAGATAATCCTAGGATAAAAATAAAAAGATAAAAAATTAAATCAAAATAATAAAATTGCATTTTCTTAATTTTAAGAATTGTAAACTATATTTATTATATCAAAATTATAAAGAAATGAAAAGACTAAAAAGGCACTATCACCAGATACTCTTTCTGGTATAAAATCTTAAATTTTGAGGGATTTTTTATAAATAATTTTTAAGTTAATGTGGCATATTAACGAAAAAATTTTTATAAAAAATTACTGAAATTTATGGTTTTAGGACGAAAATGGTATTTGGTGATAGTGCCACTAAAATACAAAATTCCTTTAAAAAAGGAATTTTGTATTTATTCGAACGAATAATTATAAATCTATTTATTTTCAAACGAACCGAGAGTCACACAAACACGAAAGCATTTGTATGACCGAGGTAAGTGTAGAAAACAAAGGGTATAATATTTCGCCCCTTGGGGCGGAATAAGGGTTCAGAGCTTGCTCTGAGGTTAATACCCTTTATTGTGAGATTCCATTTGGAGTCAAACTAATAGCACCAGCTTCAAAACCACTCATAATACCTTCTAGAGCAGAAGTGATCGTATATGTACTAGTTGCACCAGTGTAAGAATAGTAAGTATCAGTTGTAGGATCTTCAGGAACCATACCCATATAAGGATTAGCACAACCTGTAGCTACAAAACCTTCAGCGTGCAAACAATCATGAGTAGCATCACCCAAACTAATTGCTGTTCCACTTGGGTATTCGCCTTGATCTGTATAAAATAATTCTAAAGCAGTTTGCATTTGTTTCATATCTGATAAACGCTTTGAATCTCTTGCTTTAACACGAGCTTGGCCTAAAGCTACCACAGCTAAAGTTGATAATAAACCGATGATGGCAATTACTACCAAAAGCTCAATTAAAGTAAAACCTTTCTTATTCATATATTCACCCCCTCTCCTGTGTAATTTGTTTTTAACATAAAAACTTTTATAATGATTAGTCCAGTGTAGCACAAAAATTATTTCTTACCTAAAACTTCTTTAATCTTATCCACAACTTCAGAAGGTTTAAAATGCGCTTTGATTAAATAATCTGCTGCTCCTTTTTCTTTTCCTTTTTCTACATCATCTTTCTGCCCAAGATTTGTTAAAAGAATTACAGGAATATCTTTCACTTTTGAATCTTCTTTTTTAAGATTTTCCAAAACTGTAAAGCCATCCATTTTAGGCATCAGGATATCCAAAAGAATTATATCTGGTTTTTTCTTTTTTATTTCTTCTAAACCTTTTTCGCCATTGTCAGCATGAGTAACTTTAAACCCCTCCATATCAAACTTTTTCTTATAAATGTCAGACAAGAATTCGTCATCTTCTACCAACATTATATGTATCTGCTTTTCAGCCATATATTTTTAATTAATTTTATTTATACTTTAAATTATCTACTTCCTAAACTATACCATATCTCTTAAAGCCAAACCAACTGAAACAGACATTCTCGGTCCGATTTTATTTAAAAGTGGTTGTAAACTTTGTTGATGAACTATCCTTGCCCACGGATCACCCAAGAAACATTTCTTATTAAATTTCTCTTCAATATATTCTGTTAAAAATGGGAAAATTGCTCCACCACCAGTTAAAATTATCTTCTCAGGTATCTTACCTTCATTCCCCTGCTGACGCAAATATACTTCAAAACCATAATCTATTTCTTTCACAATAGGATCAATCACCGGAGCCAACATTTCTAAAAACTTTTCTTTTTCCAAAGCATTCTTATCAAACAAAATTGCATTTGATAAATCCTTTTTCACGCCTTCTATCAATTCAGCTTCTATTCCTAAACGATTTTGTAAAATCATATTTACTTTCTCTCCACCCACCTCTGTACTATGATGAGTTATCGGATAACCATTGTCAACAATAAAAAAATTCGTTCGCTTTGCACCAATATCAACTATCATTGAAACACTTTTATCTTTTCCGATCAAAGTTCTTGTTAAGGCAGTTGATTCTGGTTCTAGTGACTCGAGAGTTAAACCAGCAGCTTGAAATATTTTTGCATAAAAACTAACTCGTTTTTTCTCTACCGCATTAACTAATATTTTTTGAGTTTTATTTTTTTTATCATCATTTATGACTTGGTAATCTAATGATAATTTTTCAAGTGGTAACGGAACTAGCTTTTGAACTTTTGCTTTTAAAACAGAATCAAAACTTTTTTTATCCATTTTAGGCAAAGTAACCACAGCATGAAAAACAGAAGAAACAGGCAAACTTACCGTTGCTGATCTTGAAACTACTTTTGCTTTTTTTAAAGCTTCTTTTAAAACCGTAGCATACTTTTGGATCCTCTCTTCACTTAGTTCACTGTCTTGCATTTCTGGATCATGATGATCTTTTTCCGGCTGTCCATTGTCCAATAAATCTTCTGGTTTTTTTACCATAGATTCTTTAGGGTGAATAGATAGATTTTCTGGAGCAATTGCATACGTAAATAAGACCGGTCGGCCTTTCTTTTTTTGAAGTTCAACTAATTTAATTCCACCGGCTCCAATATCTATTCCTAATTTTGTTTTTGGTTTTCCAAACATGTATTTAACTACTTAACTTTTTAGTTAATATCATTATACCAAATATTTAAAACAAATACTATCCACAGATTGATTGTTGTGGATAAACTTGCTAGAATATAAAGGTTATAATATAGAAAATAAATAATATGATTAAACTTTATAATACTCTTACAAAAAAAATAGAAGAATTTAAACCAATCAAAAAAAACAAAGTTGGATTATACACTTGTGGTCCAACTGTTTATAATTATGCTCACATTGGAAACTTGCGTACTTATGTTTTTGAAGATATTTTAAAAAGAGTATTAAGGTATAATAAATACAAAATAAAACATGTCATGAACATTACTGATGTTGGACATTTGACAGACGATGCTGATGCAGGAGAAGACAAAATAGAAAAAGGAGCAAAACGAGAAGGGAAAACAGCCTTCGACATTGCAAGATTTTATACTCTTGCTTTTGAAAATGATTTAAAAGTTTTAAACATCATCCCTCCCAAAATTTGGTGCAAAGCAACTGACCACATCAAAGGACAAATTAAACTTATCAAAAAACTAGAAAAAAAAGGATTTACTTATCAAACTTCTGACGGAGTATATTTTGACACTTCTAAATTAGAAGATTATGGAAAACTTTCTAATTTAAAAAATCAAAAATTAAAAGCAGGGGCAAGGGTTGAAATGGGCGAAAAGAAAAACCCAACAGATTTTGCTTTATGGAAATTGAGTCACCCGCAGGTGGCTCATCCTGAGCAAGCCGCAACAACCGAAGGATCCCTTAATCAAAGACAAATGGAATGGAAAAGTCCTTGGGGAATTGGATTTCCTGGCTGGCACATCGAGTGTTCAGCTATGAGTGAAAAATATCTTGGGAAAACTTTTGATATCCATTGTGGAGGAATTGACCACATTCCAGTGCATCACACCAACGAAATTGCCCAAAGTGAGGGTGCAAATGGTCAAATACCAGCAAATTACTGGATGCATGGGGAGTTTTTGTTAGTAAATAATGGGAAAATGGCCAAATCTGATGATAATTTCTTAACTATTCAAACTTTAAAGGATAAAAACATCAATCCACTTGCTTATAGATACTTTTTACTTCAAACTCATTACAGAAAACAACTTGATTTTAGCTTTGATGCTCTACAAGCTTCTGAGAGTGGGTTGAATAATTTATATAATAAAGCAAAAGAACTTAAAAACTCCACCGTTGTCATTCCGACCGAAGCGGAAAAATCCCTTAAAAATAAATTCTTAGTTTTTATAAACAACGACTTAAATATTCCAAATGCTCTAGCTCTGACTTGGGAAGCTATTAAGAAAAAAGAAATTAATTTAAAAATACTTTTAGAATTTGATGAAGTATTAGGTTTAGATATTAAAAATAATTTAGAAGAAAGAAGTTTATCCGCCGAAAAGACGGGAAATTTTCCAGAAGAAATCCAAAAAATAATAGATAGAAGAGCAAAAGCTCGTCAAAACAAAGATTGGGATGTGTCAGATAAATTACGGGATGAATTACAAAAACTTGGATATAAAGTAGAAGACACAAACAACGCTCAAAAAATTACCAAGTTATAGAAAAATGTGATATAATATCTATACTGTCATTCTAAACTTGTTTCAGAATCTTTAATAACAAGTTATAAAAAATGTTCAACCCCATTAAAATTTTAAAATAATGAGGGTGACAAATTTATATTTATACAATTAGCTAGCTTAGAATAAAGTAATATGTTTAAAAAAATTAACAAAGCAAAAAACACATTTCAAAAAACAATAGTACTAACCTTCTCTGTTTCTGCAGTACTAGGAATTTTATTCTTAGGAAATTATATTGCAAAGGCTGTTACTCCAGGTGGTGCTGGTCATAACAATCTCATTCAAAGAGATAAAAATGATAAAATCGTTCCAGGTTATGATGTAGTAATTTGTGATAGTGGTTGTGAATATGATTCAATTTATACTGCATTTAATACTGAAGGTGACGATAAAACTTATCACATTTCTAGAGGTACTTACACAGAATCCAATAACATTACTTTTCCAAGTGATTCTGTTATACATTTTGATCAAGCTACGATTAATTTTGAAACAAACAATAATTATGTAAATAATACTGGAACAGGTACATATGCCAGTGGCATTTTAACAATAGAAGGCAAAGGCACTAGTGCAAATTCTATAGTATTATCAATTGGTGGATCAAATAATATTTACCAAAATTTAAATACAAGAGTTATACTAGAAACCAATACAACAGCAACAGAATTCTACCCTGTTATACTCACTGGTTCATTTAATGATTTTGGAGATATTGATATTAGAGATATTGACCTTACAGATACCGGAACATCAACTCTGTTTTCAGTTAGTGCCTTAACTCATTCTAGGGCTAATTTAACTGTTTATAACATTGATTTTAATACATCAGATTATTTAACTGCTGTAAATTTTAAAAATAACTCACTTTACAATGTGTTTGAAATTAAAATACAAGATATACAAAATAGCGTTTCAAATGCATATGGTCTTTTGGTAGATTCTGGAAGTAATTACAACTCAATTTACGGAAATTCTGCCACAACAAAAACAGATGATGTTGCTGATAATGGAACCAGTAACAAAGTTGCTAATATATCAGAAGATTAAACTAAAATTTTATGATTAAAAACATATTTAAACAAGGTTCAATTACTATATTTACTACTGTAACTTTTTTTAGTATTTTATTTTTAAGCATTTATGTTGTTCAAGCTATTACTCCGGGTGGAACTGGTCATAATAATATAGAGATAAATAGTAATGGTAAGAGTATTGTTGGTTATAATGTGACGGTTTGTTCAAGTGGGTGTGATTACAACTTAATCCAAGCTGCTTTCAATGCTAATAGTTCTACCCCAAGTAGTTACTATATCGCAAAAGGTACTTACAACGAAACAGAAGCAGTGGTCTTTCCAAGCACATCTTCTATTCATTTTGATCGGGTAAAAATTGATTTTTTATCTGTTGAAACTGCTGTTTACAGTAATTCAAGTAATAATACTTATGTAACAGGTAATTTAACCATACAAGGAACAAACTATAATTTACTTACCTATGGAGGAAATTATAATAATTACAAAGGCTTAGAAGTTATAATTAATTATACTGGTAGTACAGCTGATAATTATTTTTTAGCTTTATTATACGGTAGTCACAACGACTATGGAACAATTAAAATAGAGGATGTTACCGGAGCAACAACTGCAGGTGGTAGTCATGGAACAATGATAACTGCTAACGGTTGCACACACTCAAGAGGAAACTTTTTTGTTAAAGATATAACTATAGACGTAGATAATGCAGTTGGGGTCGCAGTAGGCTTACGCCTTGCAATTAATGCTACATATAATACTTTCCATGCCATTACAAATAATATTAATAATACAGGATCTGGAAGTCCATACGGTATTAAAATTGATTCTGGTTCTAATTATAATACTATCATCGGAACAATGATAGATAATAGCACTCCAAACAACGCTGGAACAGGAAATAAATTAGAACAGTTAGCATATTAATCAATAAAAAAATATGATAATAAATAAAATCAAACAATTTTTTGCAATTAGTATTTCTATCTCTACAGTTTTAGGGATTCTTTTTCTAGGAAATTATATTGTTCAAGCCATACAAACAGGTGGTGCAGGACACGACGGCGGAGTAATAAAAGACGCTAAAGAAAGATCTCTTAGTGGTTATGACGTGACAGTTTGTTCAAGTGGATGTGATTATACTTCAATTTATACTGCTTTTAATTCAAATAGCTCTACTCCAAGTACTTATTATATTGCCAAAGGTACTTATAACGAAACAAACACAATAGTAGTACCAAATACTTCTACTATCTATTATGAACAAGTAGTAATTGATTTTAACACTAATAGCGCCTATTTAAATGCAAACCCTGTATACAACACCACAATGTCAGGAGATTTAACAATCAAAGGTGACGGATCAGCAGGTGGTGCTTTGCATTTTTATATTGGAGGAAGTGATAATAATTATAGAAATTTAACAACAGATATGATACTAGAAAGTGCTGGTACAGGAAGTATAATACCAGTAATAATTAGTGGTTCAGATAATGATGTGGGACATATAATAATGAAAAATGTATCAGGATTAACTACTACTGGTCCTGTTGTTTTAATATACCCAGCTGGAGCAACATACACAAAAGGAAAATTTACTATTTACAATGTATCTATTGATACTACCAACACAATGAGTGCAATGAGATTTCAAGGCAGTTCTCATTACAATGTCTTTGAGGTACTTATTGAGAATACTACTAATACAGGTAGTGGAAATAGTTACGGAGTTTTAATAGATTCTGGAAATGATTACAATTCTATTTTTGGTATCTCAAAAAATGCTAAAACTAGTAATTTAACAGACGGTGGTGCTGGAAATAAAACAGGCCAACTAGTAATATGATTTTAATAAAAAACTAAATGCCCAACCAAAAAGAAAAAAAACTATCAGGATTTAAACCAGAAGAACAACTTGAACCACAAGTTGAAGTTGAAATTCCAAAAGAAAAAGAACCTACTGAGATATCTACTGAGATATCTACTGAGGAGAAAATAAATGTTCAAGAAAAACCAAGGTTTAAAATTCCAAAGATTAAGAGAAGGCCAACTCAAATCCCAAACTATCAAGATCCACAGGTTCAAAAGATAGAAAAAATTCTAGAACAAGGTTTGGGTGATTCTTTTTCACGCCTTTCCCCTATTGCTAAGCAAGAATTTAAAATTAAAGGTGAGCAAGTTGCTACGAAGATAAATGAATTAATGAAAAAAACTCACGTAAAGGCTAAAAAAATTTTAAAACTTATTTTTGAATGGCTTAGAATTTTACCAGGTATTAATAAATTTTTCCTAGAACAAGAAGCCAAAATTAAAACAGATGAAATTATTTCATTAAAAAATAGAAAATAAATGTGTCTGAAGATTTTTTAACATATCAAGATTCTAACTTAACCCAATCACTTTTTAACAGTGAAGGTTTTTTTGTTATTTTCATTGTTTTTTTCATAATTATAGGTTTAATTATTATCGCTTTTCTGCTTAGATCAATTTTGCATGTTTTTGCAAAAAAAGGACGAGCTTTTGGAAAAACTATACTTTCTATACAAGTACCAAAAGAAAAACAAGGTAAAAGTACTAGCAATAGCACTGGCGAAGATAATCTAACTCAAATACGAGAACAAATTGGAGTTGCTGAAACTTTATTTTCTGCAGTTGCTGGATTAAAACCTGAAAATGGAATTAAAGCATGGTTCCTCGGCACCTATAATCATCTTTCATTTGAAATTGTTGTTAAAAATAATAAAATTAATTTTTACATTTCTGCTCCAAATAAAGTAAAAAGTTTTGTAGAACAACAAATTCACGCTCAATATCCACATGCTGAAATTACTGAAGAACCAAGTTATAATATTTTTGAACCAGACAGTCATGTTGTTGGTGCAAGATTAATTTTAAAACAAAAACCTGCTTTTCCATTAAATACTTACAAAAAAATGGATAGCGACCCTTTAACTGGTATTTTAAATCCGCTTAGTAAGATTTTAGAAGATGAAGGAGCTGTTATTCAATATGTAGTTCGTCCTGCAAAACGCAAATGGCGTCGTAATGGTGTTAAAATGATTAGGGAAATTAAAAAAGGAGAAAAATTTGAAAAAGTAGCTAACAGACACCCTATTACCAAAATTATCGGAGAAATTAGTAAATTTGCTAGCACTAAAGGAGCTGAAAAAGACGAGATGACTGGTCAAACAAAGCAGTATCAACTCACCCAAATGGAAGAAGAAATGGTAAAAAATATGGAAGAAAAAATAAGTCACGGAGCTCTTGAAGTTGCAATCCGTTTTGTAAGTTCTGCCAAAACAGAGGAAAAAGCAAAACATAATTTAGAAAATATTGTCAATTCATTTTCACAATATAACATATATCAATATGGTAATTCATTTGGTGCTCTTATCCCTTCTAAGCCTCAAGCTTTAATACATAAATCAATTTATAGAGATATAATTAAAGGAGAAGCAATGATTTTAAGTACAGAGGAATTGGCTGGACTTTGGCACTTACCTACTCCACAAACAGAAACTCCTCACATCAATTGGCTTGGGGCTCGTAAAGCACCACCTCCAACAGACATGCCACAGACAGGTGTAACTTTGGGAAGAACGAGATATCGTGGAGTTGAGACAATTGTTAAAATAAAAAAAGGAGACCGTCGTCGTCACCTATATGCTATTGGTAAATCTGGTAGTGGTAAATCTGTATTTATTCAAAACCTAGCTGTTCAAGACATACAAAATGGTGATGGTGTTTGTGTTATTGATCCTCATGGAGATTTTGCTGAATATGTACTACAACATATACCAAAAGAAAGGGCTGAGGATGTCATTTATTTTAATCCAGCCGACACAGACCGACCGATTGGACTCAATATTATGGAAGCTACGACAGAAGAACAAAAAGATTTTGTCACTCAAGAAATGATTTCAATTTTCTACAAATTAGTAACAGACCCTTCAATGATTGGTCCGATGTTTGAACACAATATGAGAAATGTTATGCTGACATTAATGTCTGATGAAAAAATGCCAGGAACAATCGCCGAGGTTCCTCGTATGTTTACTGATGATGATTTTGTAAAAACTTGGACTGCAAAAATTAAAGACCCAATGGTACTCGCATTTTGGGAAAAAGAAATGGCAAAGACATCTGATTTTCACAAATCAGAAATGCTTGGTTATTTAATTTCAAAAGTTGGACGTTTTGTAGAAAATCAAATGATACGTAACATTATTGGACAGAGTCATTCTGGTTTTAATTTTAGAGAAATAATGGATAAAAAGAAAATATTAATTGTAAATCTTTCTAAGGGTTTAGTTGGTGAAATCAATTCAAACTTACTTGGTATGATTATTGTGTCTAAACTTCAAATGGCAGCTATGGAACGAGCTCAACTACCAGAAGAAGAACGAAATGATTTTTATCTATATATTGACGAATTCCAGAACTTTATCACCGACAGTATTGCTACTATTTTGTCAGAAGCTCGTAAATATCGTTTAGATTTAACAATTGCCCATCAATACATTACTCAAATGGTAGATAACAAAGGCTCAAACACTGTTCGTGATGCTGTACTTGGTAATGTAGGTACAATTGCTACTTTTAGAATTGGACCAGAAGATGCTGAGGTTTTATCTAAGGAATTTGCCCCTGTTTTTGGTGCTTATGACCTAATTAATGTAGAAAAATACACAGCTTATATTAAACTCCTTATTGACAACACTGCCGCAAAGCCGTTTAATATGAATACCTATCCACCGACTCCAGGGAATAAAGAACTAGCTGAAGCTATAAAAGAAATGTCACGATTAAAATACGGGCGACCGAAGGAAATAGTAAATGCTGAAATTTTAGAAAGAACTCAACTTGGTGTGGCTGTAAAAAATTCTAGTACAGACGCAGCAGAACCAAGTTTGTAAACACAGTTTGTCATCCCGTCCGCCAGCTGGCGGATGCCGAAGAATCCCTCACTTGTCATCACCCAGTCAAGCTGAGTGCAGGCTCTGAGCTTGCCGACCGCGTGTCGCCTTAGCTTTAGCGGTGGCACAAGGATCCCTTAAATTATAAATTGAAAATTAAAATTATGCCAACGATTTACCGCAAATACCGTCCTCAGACTTTCTCTGATGTTATTGGACAAGAACACATTACAAAAACAATAGAAAATGAAATTAAATTAGGTAAGACTGCGCATGCTTATCTTTTTTCTGGTCCTCGTGGAATTGGTAAAACAACTACCGCTCGCCTACTTGCTAAAGCTTTAAACTGCGAAAAAAGAAAAGACAAAAACTCTGAACCTTGTGAAAAATGTACTTCTTGTGAAGAAATAACAAAAGGTAGAAGTATTGATGTTATTGAAATTGACGCAGCTTCTCACACTGGAGTTGATAATGTTCGTGAAAATATTATTGATAATGTTCAATTTAAGCCAACAAAGTCAAAATATAAAGTATTTATTATAGATGAAGTTCACATGCTTTCAACAAATGCTTTTAATGCTCTTTTAAAGACTTTGGAAGAACCACCAGAATATATTGTTTTTATTCTTGCTACCACTGAACTACACAAAATTCCTGTCACAATCATATCTCGATGTGAACGATTTAATTTTCAAAAAATCACTTTTGAAGATATGTTAGGAAGATTAAAAACTATTTTATCAAAAGAAAAAATAAAAGTTGAAGATTCTGTTTTAAAAAGAATAATAAATAAAAGTGACGGTTGCCTCAGAGACGCTGAAAGTTTGCTCGGACAGATTTTATCACTTGGAGAAAAAGAAATAACTGAAAAAAATGCCTCAATTATACTTCCAACATCTAACATAGATTCAACACTAAACTTTATTGAGAATATTTTAAATTCAAAAACAAAAGAAGCTTTAGAAATTTTAGAGTCATTAGTAAATGACGGAGTGAATTTAAATCAATTTGCAATTGATATTCTTGAGATTTTAAGAATAATGATGATAATTCAAGTTGATGCAGGTAAAAATTTCAATCTAGATTATTCAACAGAGGCTCTGAAAAAAATAAAAAAACTAGCTAAAGAAATCAATCCAGAAACTTTGATAAATCTAATTGAAAAAACTTTAAAAAGAAAATTAGAAATTAAAAACTCCCCTATCCCACAATTACCTTTGGAAATGTTGGTAATTGAAATGAATACTGAAAATAAAACACAAGTTGTAGAACGTGATGATAGTGATGATGACAATTCTTCGCCACCTGTCATTCTGAGCGATAGCGAAGAATCTCTTAAAAAAGAAACTATTGAAAAACCAAAGCGTGTTAGAACAGCTATTAAATCTACAATTTCTAAAATTACAAAGAAATATAATATTAAAACAGAGCTAACAGAAGTAGAAAATAAATGGATTGATATTAAACAAAAATTTGCTGAAAAATATCATGCTCTTGCAATCATACTTGAAATGTCTACTATAAAAGAAATTAGCAGTAAAGGTTTGGTTATTTCTGTACCATTTTCATTGCATAAAGATAAATTATTAGAAATGGAACCAAAACTAGAAATGGAAAATATTTTAAAAGAAATATTTAATGAAAAAATTCCTTTTAATTGTATTGTAGAAGCTGAAAAACCTGTTGAAAATAATGCCAGTGATTTAGCAATGGAATTTGGAGGAGAAGTAATCTAATTTATTATGAAATATACATTACTAACAATCTTAGCTTTTCTACTCTTCCCTACTATTGCATTCGGAGCCAATAAACCCCTCGATATTCCCTACACTACCCAAATACCAATCGGCTACTGGGCAAATCCGTGGTCAAATGCCTGTGAAGAATCAAGCATAATGATGGTTGATCAATATTATCAAGGAACTACTGGAAGATTTACAAATGCAAAGGCAATAGAGCTTATTAAACCTTTTTTTGCTCATGAAGATAAAATTTTTGGAGAAAACCATGATTCAAATTCTTATCGTACTTTACGATTAATTAATGATAAAACAATCTACACTGGACAAATAAAATATAGACCAACATTACAAGAAATAAAAGATCATCTCAAACTTGGATTCCCTGTAATTTCTTTTCATAATGGTTTTGCTTTACCTAATAAAAATCTACATTTTAGAGCAATCGGTTCAGGTTATCATGTAATGGTAATAAACGGTTTTGATAATAAAACTAGTGAATTTATAACAAATGACCCAGGAGATACAGTAACGGGCTACAATCACCGTTATGATTATGATAAATTTATAAATACCTTAGGAGATTTTGATCATATAACAAAGAGAGTTAATAGAAAAAAACCAAAAGTTATTTTAACTTATCCAAAACTTGTAAAAGTAGACGGAGATGATAAGGTTTACTATTTAAAAAATGGTGAGAAATATCTAATTTCTAACCCCTTAGTATACTTAGAAAATAATTGGGATACAGAGAATATAATTACAATCGAAAAACAAGCGCTAGATATATTTAAAGATAAATATCCACTCACTTCTAAAAAGCCAAGTCCTGCGGGATATATTATTGCTAAAACTAAAAATTCAAATAATTTATATTATGTTGAAGATGGTATAAAATATTATATAACACATCCAAATGTTCTTAAAAAAAGAGGATGGCACAAAGATAAAATAGAAATTGTAAGTCAAAAATTGATTGATTCTTTAAAAAAAGGTAAAAATGTATGGTAAATTTTGGATTATCATTAATAATACCAGCTTTTAACGAAGAAAAGCGACTACATACGGCTTTCAAGGAGATAAAAAAACTATTAAAAGAAAATATTTTTCCAGAAGTGGAAATTATTTTTGTTAATGATGGTAGTACAGACGACACAGAAAAAATAATAAAAGAATTCATAAAAGAAAATAAAGAAATTAATAGTAAACTGATTAATCTAGAAAAAAATGAAGGTAAAGGCGAGGCTGTCAAACAAGGAATACTACAAGCTAGTGAAGATTTTTCTCTGATATGTGACACAGATATGTCCACTCCCCTTTTAGAAATAGAAAAATTTATAGAAGAAATGAGCAAAGGAACAAAGATTATTATTGGATCAAGACGACTTCCAAACTCTAATCTCATTAAAAAACAACCTTGGCACCGCCAGAAGATGGGAAATATTTACGGTTTACTTGCTAGTCTTTTTACAGGGCTTTATGAAATAAAAGATTTTGGTTGCGGATTTAAAGTCTTTAAAAATCCAGAAGCTAAAAAAATTTTTAATAAATTAATTATTAAAGGATGGATTTTTGATACTGAAGTTTTGTACTTAGCCAAGAAAAATAATATAGAGATTAAACAGGTCGGAGTAATTTGGAAAAATAATGAAGAATCAAAAGTAAAAATTATTTCTGGAATTTTTAGTTCTATCAAAGACTTGATAAAAATTAAATTAAAACACAGATGATTAAAGAAATTATAAAAAAAATAAATAATATTGAATTAAAAAATTATCATTATCTACTGATTTTTGTATTTTCATTCTTCTTAATTGCAATAAGAAGAATAGATATGCTGGCCTATGCACAATTTTGGGCAGAAGACGGAACAATTTGGTTTGAAGATGCCTACAACATGGGGTTGATATCATCATTTTTAACACCTGTAGCAGGTTATTTACAAACAGTATCTAGATTAGGTGGTGCTTTCTCATTGTTATTCTCTCTAGAATACACCCCTCTGGTTTTTAATTTAACAGCAATTACTTTTAAAATTTTACCAATTTTATTTATTTTTAGTAATCGTTTTAAAAAAATATTACCAGGGCTGTGGAGTAAAATTTTAATATCTTTCGCCTATATTGCACTGCCCAACACTAGTGAGATTTTTGTTAATTTAACAAATGTACAATGGCATTTAGCATTACTTGCTTTTTTAATAATAGTAGCCACCCCCTCTACAAAAATTCTTTGGAAAATTTTTGATGGATTTTTTATAGCCCTATCATGTTTAAGTGGACCTTTTTGTGTTTTTCTATTTCCTGTTATTATCCTAAATTATCTTTGGTCAGACAGAGAAAAAAGAAAACTACTTAAAATAAATTACACCATCTATTTCACTTTCTCTTTTATTCAATTTCTCTTTATATTAAACAATGCTTTTGGAGCTCGAGGAATCCAAGAAACTCGTTATAGTTTTGGTATATTTATAAAATTAGCAGCTCATCAAATATATCTTGGAGCTTTGGTAGGTAAAGAAGGGTACGCTAATATTTACAACTCCACTCTACACTTTAATGATTTAATTAGTAAATTATTTTCTCTCTTCTCTTTTACTACTGGTACAAGTATAATAATTTATTCTTTTATTAAAGGTTCTAAATATCTCAAACTTTTTATAATATTTTGTTTTACAACCTTTGTTTTTTCATTAATTCGACCAATGGTGCCAGTTAGTGAATTATATTCACAGTGGTATAGTTTGAGCATGCCCGGACATGCATTGCGTTATTTTTTCTTTCCCATGCTTGCATTTTTAATGTCTGTAATATTTTTAATAGGACAAAAAGAAAAATATATAAAAATATTAGGAATTTCTATTATGATTATATTTATTTTTGGAATGAAATATGAATTTTTCTATAAACCATGGCCAGATTATGAATATAAAAAACAAGTTCAAAAAATAGAAACTGCACAAACTGGGGAATTGGTAAAAATAAAAGCCATGCCTAAAAATTGGCACAAGGTAAATATATATAAAAAATAGGCAAACTACCAAAAGGTAGCCAAATAATTCGATAATACAAAAAACTGATTTATAAATCAATTTTTTGTTTTGTTTTTTTAAAACAATGACAAACCTTGACAAAACCGCTAAAATATGATAGTATATAGTATTCTTAAATGATAAAATAATAAAAAATATGTCCGAAGAAGTAATACTACGTTTTGATGAACTAACTTTTGAATATGCAGAAAAAAAACCTATTCTTGATAAGGTTGGTTTTAGTGTTCATAAAAATGCTAAAATAACTCTAATGGGACAAAATGGTGCTGGAAAAAGTACAATTTTTAAACTTATTCAAAAAGAATTAAAACCTACAAAAGGTCAGGTTCATATTACAAATGACTCTTCTATTGCTATGGCAAATCAAATGATAGATAGAAAAGACTTTGATTTAACTGTAGAAGAATATTTTTCAAAAGCTTTTAATGAAACTCCTGGAAATATCAAAAGTCAAATAAGCAAAGTGATGGAAGCTGTAAATTTGAGTGTTCCAAATGACCAAAAAGTTGGAAAATTATCTGGCGGACAGCAAGGAAGAATTTTACTTGCTTATGCTCTAATCCAAAATCCAGATATTTTACTACTCGACGAACCTACCAACAATCTTGATACAGATGGAATTAGTCATCTAATACAATTCCTAGTTATGTATGAAAAAACTGTGATAGTTATTTCTCATGATGCTGACTTTTTAAATTGTTTTACAGAAGGGGTTGTTTATCTTGATATATTTACTAAAAAAATAGAGACTTATGTTGGAGATTACTATTCTGTAGTAGAAGAAATCGAAGCAAGAATAGAAAGAGAAAGAAGAAAAAATGCTCAATTACTTAAAAAAATTCAAGACAATAAAGATAAAGTAAACTTTTTTGCTCACAAAGGTGGTAAAATGCGTAAACTTGCCAGTAAATTAAAAGATGAAGTCCAAGATATGGAAGAAAACAAAGTTGATGTTAGAAAAGAAGATAAAACTATCAGAGAATTTACTATTCCTACCCAAGAAATTGTTGGAGATATTGTAAAAATAAACTCTTTAAAAATAATTAAAGACCACAAACCAACAGACCAAGAGGTTGATATTTTACTTCGTCAAAAAGACCGACTTTGGATTTCTGGACCAAACGGAATTGGTAAAAGTACTTTACTTAGGTCTCTAATAAGCAATACAAGTAAGCATGCTGTTATCCAAGAAAATGCTTGTGTAGGATATTACAGTCAAGACTTTACTGCTCTAGATTATGAGCAAACTGTTTTTGATTCTTTAGAAAGTGCAATGACTAGTAGCACAACTACTCAAGACATGAGATCTGTTGCTGCTGGATTTTTAATCACTGGTAACTTGATGGGGCTTAAAATTGCTGATTTATCTGAAGGTCAAAAAGGATTATTATCTTTTGCTAGACTTGTTTTAATGCAACCTGATTTACTAATTCTAGACGAGCCAACAAATCATATTAACTTTAGACATATCCCTGTTATTGCCAAGGCTATTGATGAATACCAAGGTGCTCTTATCCTAATAAGCCATATGCCAGAGTTTGTGGAGAAGATTAAATTTAATCAAGAACTTGATTTAGGACGTTTTTTAGACAAAGAATAAAAGTAAATTAAGCGTTTACACTTGACAAAGGTGCAATCTTATGCTATACTTGTCGAGTTAAACTTATAAATAAAAGACTCTTTAAGAGTCATTAAACAAAATACATATGGGAAATTTTAATAGAGGTGGCGGCGGTGGTGGATTTAACCGTGGCGGTGGTGGTTCAAGAGGTGGATTTGGTGGTGGTGGAAGACGTGATGGTGAAAGACCACAAATGCATAGTGCTACTTGTGCTGAATGTGGCGATAGTTGCCAAGTACCTTTCAAACCAACTGGTGACAAACCAGTATTCTGTAGTGAATGTTTCGGAAGACAACAAGACAACAATGGTGGTGGAAGATCAAACGACAGAGGTGGTTCAAGAGGTGGAGACAGAGGTGGTTCAAGAGGTGGATTTGGATTCGGTGGTGGAGACAGACGTGAAAGCAGACCTCGTGAAGACAGACAAATGCACGATGTAGTTTGCGATGAATGCTCTGCAGATTGCCAAGTACCTTTCAAACCAACTCCAGGAAAACCAATCCTTTGTGATACATGTTTTTCAAAAAGCAGAGGAAAAGGTAGAGGTGGCGACAACACAGAAGTAATGGAACAAATGAAAGGTTTAAATGAAAAAATGGATAAACTTATATCTATTTTAGATCCAAAAGCTTCAAAGAAAGTTGCTAAAAAAGTTGAAAAAGAAGAAGTAAAGAAAGAAACTAAAAAAGTTGAAAAGAAAAAAGCTCCAGCTAAAAAAACTACTACAAAGAAAGTAGCTAAAAAGAAAGCTCCAGCTAAGAAAAAAACAACTAAAAAAGTTGCTAAAAAGAAATAAATTTTATCCGCCGATGAGGTGGAAAGCAACACTCTTCGAAAAAAATAGAGTACTCCATGGAGTACTCTATTTTTATTTACACATCTAATTAACTCTTAACAAAATTAATTTTTAATTCAAGTTTAAAAGCAGAAGCAACTTTACTTAAAGTATTAGTAGTAAAATTTTGTTCTCCTGCTTCCATTCTAGCAACATTACTTTGAGTAGTACCAATCTTTTTTGCCAATTCTTTTTGAGACATTTTTCTTTTCTTTCTCAACTGTAAAATCTGATAAGCAATTTCCAATTGTTTACCATATTCATCATAATACTTTTTAAATTTAAGATATTTAAGTTTTTTGTTTAAAACATCCTGAAAATCATTATCTTTCATATAATTTTAAAGCTTATAAACATATATAGAAGAACTTTTATCATCTGGTTTACTAACAGACCAACTCCCCTTCCAATCTTCTATAGAAAAAACATAAGACAAAACTTTTGCACCTTTTTTTAATTCTTTTTCAAATTTATTTTTTAATTTACCATTAATTGATTTTATAAGTGCAAAAGTATAAACAACATCAGCTTTTGCCAAATCTTCTTTAAATGCATCTCCAAATTTTATTTTAAGATTATCTTGTTTATAAAAAAATGAAAATATTTTTGCCCAAAGAAAAACAAGTACAGACAATTCAATACCTATTACATTCACATCAGGATTTTTCTTTGCAATATATCGAGAAACTCTCCCATCACCACAGCCTAGTTCATAAAAAACCTGACCTGGTTTTAAATCAGCCAAATTATTAATTCGCTCCAGATCTTTTTTCTTACAAGGAACCCATGGGGCGATTGATAAACCTGAAAGACCATAAGATAACATCAACACTGTAAATATAATCAAAAAAACGATAATTATTAAATTCGTAAACATATATTTAAAAAAATTAATTTAACAGATATACTTTACCATTTTTACCTTAAAAATTCTAATTCACATAATAAAACAGTACTTTTTAATTAAGTACTGTTTTATTTGTTCGGAGTCGTGGATGAAGTTAGAAAGAGAATTATATAATTTATTTTTTATTATTTTTTTTACTATCCTGTATTCGTTCTAATGCCAATCCGAAAATTGTTATATCTCTATAAAAATCTATTTGATTATATTGTTTATAGAGTTTCTGTGCGAATTTAGGTTCTACAGAATTTATATAATCTATCCATCCTTTAAGTTTGAATTCCATCCTTGTTCTTTCAAAATAAAAATAATAAATTAAAGTTGGGTTTTTAATGAAATCGTATTTATTTACATCATTCACATGCATAAGATGATTCATGAAACCATACTTATTTATATAAAATAGCAATTGTCTAATTCTTTTTTTGTATTTTTTAGGTATTCTTGGACTTTTATTATCAAAAACTGTCAAGCCAGTAACATATTGTTTTTGTCCTCTCTTCATTATTTTAGTCTTTTTTTTGTTTAGTAAAAAACCATATTTTTTAATAATATCTGAGATTTCATTTATTAGAGGTATTAGAGAATTTGAGGAAAAAGTCATGTCATCCGCATATCTTGAATAGACATTTTCATATTTTTCAGCTAAGTCTAATAATTCCTTGTCCATTTCAGCTATTACAATATTAGCTAATATAGGACTTGTGTTTAGACCTAACGCTAATTTATTATCTATTGTAGTTAATTGTGTAAGATACTTTGCAATATTTTTTCTATAACCCAAATCAATAAATGCTTTATTTACTTGTTTAAAACTAATAGATTGGAAAAAATCTTTTATATCTATATTTAGAATTTTTTGCTTACCTAAATGCATATTAGCATTTGTAAATATATTTCTTCCTTTTACAAAACCTTGCACATACTCAGGAGGGTTATATACATTTTTTAAATGATAAAAAATTTCTTTATTTATTTTTTTATAAGTGTGATCTTGAATTTTAAAGACCACTCGATAACCTAATTTTTTATTCTTTTTAGGTATATACATTTTTATAACCTGACTTTTTTTAAAATGTGCTCTACTTTTATGTTTTTTAAAATCATGAATGATCAATTTATTTTTTAAATAAAAATCAAGAGTTTTCTTATCTGTACCCAAAAACCCCGCAAGCTGTTTTAAATTTTGTATATCCTTAAATTCCATATATTATTCTTTTAGTCCTCGGCAAGGAGACATAGTAATTTATTTCTAATCGAGTACTGACTCGTACCCTAATAATTACCAAGGACTAAAAAAATAATATTATTTTATGAAAAAATTTTGTATATCAAAACTATCTGTACGAAGTTTATAAAATTTATTTTCTGCCACATCTCTAATAAGAGCTATCTTCGGCTCTATAAGTTTAAAATTTTTCTTCATGTAAACCTCTGGGGGTTTATCCTTTTTTCCTTTATCCCCACGTTTTCCTTCAAATATTCTACTTATTATATTGGCGGTATAATCTACAACTGAAATTAATTCATCTCCCTTATCTTTAATTTGAAGTTCAAAATTCAAATTATATCTTGTATATCCTTTTTGTTTAAAAACATCACTAATTTTTAATATCACTGCTTCTTTTTCCTCTTTTTCTTTTCCTCTTTTATTGCTTTCTCCTTCAAAAAATAAAAAGTTTTTAGCGTCCTTCCTCTTCAACAGCCTATCATACATTAGTTTAAAAATCATGTCATTATATATTTCTTTCTTTGTATTTTTTCCAGATAACTTTTTAAACAAAGCACTTTTTTTATTTAAGACTACAGCATACGCTCTAAAATTTAAATTGTTTAATAGTTCTACATAACGACCATAGATAGCTAAATGGTCTTTACTGGCATGAAAAAATTTATTTGTTTTGTATTCATTAAAGAAAGCAGAATCATTAAGTTCTTTTTCTAATTTTATTATTTTTTTCCTAGTTTCTTCCAAATTATCTATTATTGTACAAGTTAAACAAAAAGATTTAGAAGTATCTTTGCCTATAGGGTTCAGATCTCCAGCTTCATCTATAAAATAAAAATATTCCTCTGTGCTCATAATTATTTTTTAAATATGTTATTTTTTAGGCACGGGCAAACCTATTTTTTGTAAAGGTAAATAATCAAAGTAATAACTACAACCCTCTACTGATATAATATAATCTAAAACATCCTTATACTCTGGTTTTTCAAACCAATCATTTAAAATATAAATATATTTAACTTCTACATTTAATCTTGATAATAGCTTTCTATATTGTTTAATTTTAAAATCACATGTTTGTAGCTTTTCGTCAGTTGATCCAGCTACTTCTTGAAATTTAATTTCAATAATATGCATTGTATTATTAGAAATCACAAAAATTGCATCATCTGGTAATAATCTTTTAGAAACAAAACTTTTATAATCAACGCCATTCTCTTCTAAATACTTATAGAGTCCGTGTTTTTTAAAAGTTAATCCTACTTCTTTATCGTTGTAAAATATAGCACCATCACTAACTTTATAATTTTTCTGCTTTTCTATGAAAGTTAAAAAATCAACCTTACCCTCAAAAGCTAATCCTGTTTGGGTGTTAGCACCACCAATTCCACCTTTTTTCATATATTTTTATGTTTAAAATTTACTTATTATCTTTAACATCTTTTAATCTCTTGATTGATAAATCAAGATATTTCTTTTCCATATCAATACCTATAAATTTTCTACCATTTAAAGCAGAAGCTATACCAGTAGTAGACGAACCAGCAAAAGGATCAAGAACAGTATCACCTTTATTTGTGCTCGCTAATACAATTCTTACTAGTAAATCTATTGGTTTTTGTGTTGGATGTTTACCATGTACTTTTTCTTTTGGTTTTGGTGTACCCATAGACCAAACACTTCTCATTTGCAATCCTGGTTTTTTAATAAAATCTTCTGGCCAGTCGCCATTTTTCATTAAGTCATAATTAAAAGTATGTTTTTGTTTTATTACTTTTCCAGTTTTTGCATGTTTAATTTCTTTTCTAGCCCATATTAAAGTTTCATGACTAGCAGTAAAAAAACGACAACTTAAATTTGGCGAAGCATTTGGTTTAAACCATGCAATATCATTTAATATATGAAACTTACTAACTTGCAAAGCAAATCCGCACTGATAAATAGAGTGATATGTTCCTGAAACCCAAATTGTGCCACCTGGTTTTAAAACTCTATGACAAGCTTTTATCCATTCAAGTTGAAATTCAAAATCTTTTTTTAATCCATTACTAACATCCCATTTTCCTTTGTCTACACTAACCATTTTTCCATTTTGACAACTAAAACCACCATTGGATAAATTATATGGTGGATCAGCAAAGATCATATCAACCGAATTTTCTTTCATTTCATTATTCATGAATTCTATTGAATTGTCTTTGTATAAAGTAAATTTTTTATCTTTAAAATATGGCTTTTTCATAAGTCTTATAATTTTTCTTTTTATTACATTATTTTACTCCATTTTACTTATTTTGTCCAAATTATTAATTCTACCCCTAAATATTACATCAAAAAAAGCTAATTAAAAGCTTTTTTTTGCTTTTACCCCTAAATTTTCCCGTAACTTTAAGGTAAGTGATTTTGTTAGTATAAATTCCACAAATAAACAGTCATTTTTTGGCTAAACATAAAGCTTTTAAAAAGTTCCCGTAAATCTTCCATGTACAATTGTGGAACTCTGTTTTGTTAGTATAAAAATATGAAAAAACAAGAAATAATTGGAATAAAATTTGTCTATCTTTTGCCTATAGTTATACAAAGATATTTTATTGAAATAAAATTTGTTCCAAACTTTTCCAACTCCAATATTTTAAAATATACATAAATAATTGGAAAATGTTTTGCCTACTTATTGCCTAAAGTTAGGTAAGAATATTTTTTGGGAAAATGTTTCGTTCCAACATTTCCCCACTCTGTTATTTTGAAACTTTGTTAATTAAATTATCTTGAGTAGTCAAGTCAAATCTTTTCTTTCGTCGGTCTGCCCGACGACGAAAAAAAGATTGATTGACACAAGTAATTTGAAACAAAATTAAAGCTTACATTCTAATCTTGATTATAATCACACATCTAAAGAAAAATTATTATGGCCTATACCTACAACATTAAAGTTGTGGTGTCGGGTAAACAAGTTGAAGTATATAGATACAAAAAATCAGTCTGGCGGGACTTTACAAGGACGCAAGTAAGCGTTAAAGAAAAAGATACTCATAAAGAGCCAAAACAATTAAATATATTAAAGAGGATTGAAAAAATAAAAATAAAAAAGACCTCATCACTTAATCGAACGAGAACAGAAATTCGTCGATTAATTAATTCTAATCCGCAGTTAAATAAATTTCTAACTCTAACTTTTTCCGACAACATAACCGAACTTAAAGAAGCAAACTACATCTTTAATAAATTCATATTAAGGATAACTTATAAATACCCAAATTTTGAATATTTAGCAGTGCCTGAATTTCAAAAGGATATTGATTATCACGGCAGAAAAAAAGAAAATGGCGGATCAGTCCATTATCATGTACTTTGTAATTTGCCTTTTGTTCATTACAAAGAAATTACCGACATTTGGGGGCAAGGTAATATTGATATTAAGAAAGTCCAAAATGTTACCAATCTTGGTGCGTATATTTGCAAGTATCTAAACAAGGATATGTTTGACGAGCGAACTTTTAGAAAAAAGAAATTCTTTCGTTCGCAAACACTTAAAAAACCTATTGAAATTTTAGGTTATTCTGCTAACAGGTTTGTTGAAAAATACTTATTAGATTCAAAACCTGTTTTTGAAAAGAATTTTGATAGTAAGTGGTCTGGCGAAGTTGATTACAAGGCGTTTGTGTTAGATAACTCACTAACCAGACGATTATGATTAGTGAGAAATTTTTACAAGACTTCATAGTTTTGTACAAACAAGAGTTTGGCGAGACACTCGACAGAGAGGAAGCATTAAAACAAGCTACTGATTTATATTCATTAGTTAAGTTGATTTATAAACCTATGACAGAGGCAGAATGGAAAAAATATACTGCCCACATTGATAATATTTCAGATTATTGTTAGTATATATGCGAGACCTAACTAAACAATTTATTACCAAAAGTTTTTGTTTTATATTTGTCCCCAGTAAGGGGCGGTTTGTGCCGACAAATATTGCTTTTGGTAATGTTTAGTTGGGTCTCCACGACCGCCCCTTTTTGTATTTAATTAATTAAATAAATTTATGTTTACATATCCAAAAAAATTAAGAGAAACATGTATCACATATTTTAAAGAAAGATGTAATGTTCAAATTGACCACGAAACTGCTGACCTATATTTAGATAGTTTTGCTGACTTTTATGAGTGTATGGAAAATATAATTAATAATAGTACAACTTATGCAAATAGAAAATAACACAATCAAATATTTTGCTTATGTTCGTAAATCCACCGAGGGCGAAGAACGACAGGCACTATCTATTGATGGTCAAAAAGATAAAGTGAAAGAAATTCATCCTAATTTAGATATTGTGGATGTTTTAGAAGAAAAACACTCTGCTTTTAAGCCATACAACAGACCTGTTTTTGAAAACATGATAAAGCGAATTAAAAAAGGCGAAGCTACTGGTATAATTGCGTGGCACCCTGATAGACTTTCAAGAAATGAAATTGACGCTTCTTGTATAACCTATTTAGTCCGCACTGGTGTTATTCATGATTTAAAATTTGCTTCATATAACTTTGATAATTCCCCTGAGGGTATTATGATGTTACAATTAGCACTTTCTCAATCTCAATATTTTTCTTCAAAGTTAGGAAAAGATGTAAAGCGTGGATTAGAACAAAAAGTAAAGTTAGGGTGGCGACCTGGAATTGCACCAGAGGGCTATTTAAACGATTACAAGCTTGAAAAAGGTCATAGGACTATATCCGTAGATACAGAGAGAGCAACCTTGCTTAAAAAGGCTTTTAACTTATTTTTAACTGGTTCTTATACAGCTCAGGAAGTCTTTGATATTTTAAATGACAAGTGGCATTACAAAACACGCAAAAAGAAAAATTCAGGCGGTAAAAATCTTTCTCGTTCTTGTTGGTACAAAATATTATCTAACCCATTTTATACTGGGATAATTGTTTACAACAACAAAGAAAGCAAAGGCAAACATACACCACTACTCAGTTTAGACGAGTTTAGTCGTATTCAAAAATTACTAGGTAAAAGAGGGTGTAAAAGACAACCTACAAAACATAACTTTGTTTATGCTGGAATGTTTAAGTGTGGTGTTTGTGGTTGTAGTATTACGGCGGAACATAAAAGCAAATTTATAAAATGTGATAAAAAGGTAAAAGGATATGATTATTATCACTGTACTCATAAAAAGAAAACTTTTAATTGTCATCAAGGTTCGGTCGAAGAAAAAGAAATAACAAAAAATATTATTGACACATTACAAAAATTAGCTATACACCCACATTTTCTTGATATAACTTTAAAAGAAATGGATAGAAAAGAAGATTTAGATAAAACAGAAAATAAAGTAATTAAGAAAAATACAAATAACGAAGTAAAGGAATTGGAAAGTCAGTTATCTGAGCTTATTACCATGAGGAGTAAAAAATTAATTAATGACGAAAGTTTTTTAAAACAACAAAATGTTTTAGAAAATGAAATAAAAAAGTTAAACAAACCAGAGTCAAATAAAAAAACTAAAAGCGAACTAATAGATATTACAAAAAGAGAATTTATATTTTGTGCTTATGCCTTAAAAGAATTTGAACAAGGCGACAAACGCAAGAAAAAAGACATAGTATCTAAACTAGGTTCGAACCAAGAAATAAAAGACAAAAAAGTGCTAATCTCAGTACATAATTGGTTAAACCCTATTTTAAAAAACGCAAAAACTCACAACGACAAATTAGCAAGGTTAGAACCACTTAATTTTCCCTTAACTAAAAGAAAAAACAAGGCTCTCGCCTCGCTTAATCTCTCTTGGTTCGCGGACTAGGATTCGAACCCAGATAGTCAGGATCAGAACCTGAAGTCCTACCATTAGACGATCCGCGAATATTTAGAATTTCGCTAAAATATTATCACGAAAAAACACCGAAGTCAATTTAAACTTCGGACTAATTGCAAACCATTTGCAATTAGAATAATACTATGCTATAATCAAATCATGAAAAATATTAAAGAAAAACTAATCCAAGAAGGTTTTAAACTTACCAAACCAAGGTTAGTAGTTTTACAAATTCTAAAAAATAATACCAATCCTCTTTCTGCAAAAGTAATCTTTAATAAGACAAGTAAAAAAATTGATTTAACTTCTGTTTATAGAACGCTAGAACTTTTTAAAAAACTAGGTATTATTCAAAAAGAAACTAATGAAGATGAAAAAAAATATTATCTCTCCCCTTCTCCTCACCACCATATCACTTGCGAAAAATGCGGTCATACTGAATGTATCCCTTGTGAACATATCTTTAAAAATATAAAAAACTTTAAAAAAATTACACACCAGTTAACACTAACTGGGCTCTGTAAAAAATGTTATTCTTAAAAATTTATGGAAACTTTATACTATTCAATTCTCGCCACTGCTGGAATTAGCCTAATATCTTTTATAGGTGTTGTCGGTCTAGCCATCAAATACAAAACTTTAAACAAAATCACTCTTTGGTTAGTGGCTGTTTCAGCTGGCTCTTTAATGGGTGGTGCTTTTTTACATCTTATCCCAGAAGCACTACATGAAATTGAACACTCAGGCGGCAATAAAGAAAATATTTTCTTATTTATTCTAGTTGGTTTTACACTATTTTTTATCTTAGAAAGAATTTTACACTGGCATCATTGTCATAAAGAACACGGAGATTGTGATGTACATATCTTTAGTTATATGAACCTAATTGGAGATGGACTTCATAATTTTATTGACGGTTTAGTAATTGTCGCGGCCTTTTCTTTAAATTTTGAATTAGGAATTGCCACAACTATCAGTGTAATTGCCCATGAAATTCCTCAAGAAATTTCTGATTTTGGAGTTTTATTACATGGAGGTTTTACAAAAGGAAAAGCATTATTATTTAATTTCTTATCTGGAACTTTAGCAGTTGCAGGTGCACTTGTAGGATTTTTAATAATCAATAAATTAGAAGGAATAATCCCTTGGCTAATTGCAATAACTGCTGGTGGTTTTATTTATGTTTCAGCATCTGACTTAATTCCAGAATTACACAAAGAACCAAAACTTTCTAAATCAATAATCTCTTTACTGTTTTTCTTTTTAGGAATAGCAATCATGTATTTTGTAAGAGTATCTCACGCTCACTAATTGCAAAATTTAATAAAAAAAGATATAATACTTCAATAGTATTATATTTTTTTTATGAAATCAAAACACTTAAAACTTTATTCTTGGAATTTGAATGGAATCCGAGCTGCAAAACGCCATGGTTTTTTAGATTGGCTTGAAAAAACTTCTCCTGATATTTTATGTATCCAAGAAACAAAGGCACAATTTGATATTCTACCTGAAAATCTACAAGAATTTTCTAATTACCATGCTTATTTTTCTGATGCTCAAAAAAGAGGATATTCTGGAACTGCCATTCTAACAAAAGAAAAACCTTTAAAAATCATCAAAAAAATTGGAATAGAAAAATTTGATAACGAAGGAAGATTTTTACTTTTAGAATTTGATAACTTTTTCCTATTCAATACCTATTTTCCCCACACTCAAAGAGAATTGGCTCGCCTTGATTTTAAAATGGAATTTAACGAAGCTTATTTAAAATTTGTTAAAAAATTAAAAAAGAAAAAACCTGTTATATTAACTGGAGATTTTAATGTTGCTCATAAAGAAATTGACCTTAAAAATGATAAGATGAACAAGAAAAATGCTGGTTTTACACCTGAAGAACGTGCTTTTGCTGATGAATTGACATCCTCTGGATATATTGATACTTTTCGCCATTTTCATCCAAATACAGAGAAATACACTTGGTGGACATATAGGTTTAATGCCCGGGAAAGAAATATGGGTTGGCGTATTGATTATTTCTTTGTTTCAGAAAATTTAAAATCAAACATAAAAAAAGCAGAAATTCATGACAAAACTTTTGGATCAGACCATTGTCCTGTAATGCTTGACATAAGTTTGTAAAAAAAGTATACTAATCTTATTGTAATTAATGAAAAATTACATGTCCCGCAGTGAAAATTTAAATAGCCCTGCGGGCAGAAAGAAAGTAGAAAAATTGATAAATATTTCTTTATCAAAAACATAAAAAATAAACACCACTGTTTATAATTAACTTTTAAATTTCTACTGCGGGATATGATTAAAGCTTCAAAACATTTCGATAAAACCTTTTTGGAAAAAATTCAAAAAATCTTATTAGAGAAAAAAGAAGAACTAGAAAAAAAATTAGGAAAAATTGCTACTAAAAATCCTAATGTAGAAGGAGAGTATGACGCCAACTATGTTGATGTTGGTTCAGAAGAAGATGACAATGTACATGAAGTAGAAGTTTACGAAGTAAACAAAGCAACTGAAGAAAATCTTGAAAAAGAGCTAAGAGATGTAAACGCAGCACTTGATAGGCTTAAAAAAGGAAAATACGGAATTTGTAAGTATACAAATAAACCAATTAACAAAAAACGTTTATTGGCCCGCCCTACCTCTTCCGCTTCAATCGAAGCAAAGAAATATCTTCAAAATACATAAAACAAAACCCGCCAAATTGGCGGGTTTTTTGATATTATAATAAAGGATACTAACCCCAGAGCAAGCTCTGGACTTTTATTCTAAAGGACAAAATATTATACCCTTTGTTTTCTACACTAACCTCGGTCATACAAATGCTTTCGCATTTGTGTGACTTTCGGTTCACTTGAAAATAAAAAAATAGAGAGTAAGTAGTAATGAATAAATCATATCATTACTACTTACTCTCATAATAAATACGCTCTTATGCCGCAATCTCTAGTTTTATCTCGAGATCTTGAGCTTTCTGCTCGTTCAACATACTACCAATCAACTCATAGAGTTTTGCATGCAACGTAAGTTGACATAAACCAACAGATAAACGAACCAAAAGCCTTACCTGATTCTCAACCATGTGATTATCAAAAGAAATCAGACTTAGCTCACCTTCTTCACTGAAAAAAATTTTTAATTTTTTTTCCAGACCGTTGATATCAAGCGGTTTCTTTTTACCACTCAAAAAAAATTGGATCTTTCTCAACATCTTTCTTACCTCCTTCTATATTAACAATGAACAAACTCAGCAAATTACTGAGTAATTATTATATCCACACTCTGTAGATAAAAAAACATTATAGCAGAAAAAATACAGACTGTCAACCATGTTAAATAATTTTTGTTATTCAAAAATTAAAATCAAAGATTTTATTTATACAGGGTCAAGTTAATATTCCCAAAAAACTAG
>Ga0208904_1000572_pt1 | contig 29443 bp, 26 predicted proteins | sample AntAceMetag02UKB_FD_184774 | JGI IMG/M metagenome (GOLD analysis project Ga0208904, IMG submission 184774) | Saline lake microbial communities from Ace Lake, Antarctica - Antarctic Ace Lake Metagenome 02UKB (SPAdes) (version 2) | ecosystem: Environmental > Aquatic > Non-marine Saline and...
GTAGTTCGTCAATTAAAAGTGACTCCTAAAAAAAGGAGAGGAGATTTGAAAGAAGAATTTTTAGGGCATGCTGTGATAGATATACCTGTAGAAGAAAAGATTTCTACATACGACATAACTAAAGAAATGGTAGTTAAAGAAATGATGATTGAAGATATGGCGCGTGAAAGAGGAATAACAGAAGGGACTATTATTAGTCATCTAGAAAAATTAGCTGAAGAAAAGGGAACTGATAAAGCGAATTTGGATTATTTAAAAGGCGATATAAAAGATTTTGAAAAAATTTTAAAAGCTTGGAAAAAAACTAAAGGCGATAAATTAACACCTGTTAAAAAACTTTTAGGTAATAAATATTCGTTTGAAGATATTAGAGTGGTGAAATTATTTTTATAATTTATAAAAATTTTAATTTTCCCGTGACTTCTTGAGAATTTTTATATCCTCTTTTTTTTAAAATTTCTTTTAATTCTTTTTCTATTCTTTGAAAACAAAGAGAATCTTCTTTTTCAAAAGTTGTTCCAATTTGAATAGCGTTTGCTCCTGCTAAAAGAAATTCAAAAACATCTGTTCCTGTATTAATTCCTCCTACCCCAAAGATAAAAACTTTATCTTTCAAGAGATTATAGAAGCCACGAACATTACCTAATGCTATTGGTTTTACATAATTTCCCGATAATCCTCCATTTCCACTTCTTGGTTTAATTAAAGGTTTTTCTGATTGAGGATCAATCGCAAGACTATTTCCCAAAGAATTAATACAGGTGATGAAAGAAATATTATATTTTAGGATTATTTTTGCCATCTTTTCTTGTAAGACCGAATCAAGATAAGCTGGTAATTTAAGACCTATTGGTTTTCCTCCTAAATTTACCAATTGTGACAATAATTTTTCTGTTTCATCAAAGTCATATCCAATTTGAGGATGACCTTCTAAATTAGGACAAGATAGACTAATTTCAATCAAATCAACTTCACTTTCTTGAAAAGCTTTTGTTATCTTTTTATATTCCTCGATAGAAAATCCACCAACACTAGCGATTATTGGTTTGTTACACTTCTCTTTTAATTTTTTTGCAAATTCAATATACTTTTTATATCCTAAATTAGGCCAGCCCATACTTTGGATTAAACCAAAAGGAGTAGAAGTACAACGTGGTTCTGGATTACCTTCTCTTGCGTTAATAGTGCAAGTTTTCATAACAATAGCTCCAGAGTTACTTTTAGCTAACACTTCTAATTCTTTGAAAGTAGTATCTTTTACTCCTGAAGCATTAACTATACAGGAATCAAAGTTAATATTTAGTAGTCTTGTTTGAGTATTCATTTGCGGGTTTAGCAGGACTTGCCTACAAATAAATTTCCTAACGGAAATTTTTCGCAGGCCCGGCTCACGGTGTTCGTCTTACCCTTCCTATGGTCGGACAAACTCACACATCGCTATGCCTTTCGAGTCCTGACGAAAGCTATCGCTTTCTTTAGACTTTTCACTGCTTTGCGGGTCTAGCAGGACTCGAACCTGCAGTCCTGGTTTTGGAGACCAGTGGTTTACCAGTTAACCGATAGACCCATAGACTTATTATAAGGTAAATAGATAAAAATCGAAAGTATTAAAAAAAGTCGCTGAGCGACTTTTTATTTTTTGACTTCTTTGTGAGAAACGTGTTTTTGACACCACTTACAAAATTTCTTGAATTCCAATTTTCTTTCAACTAGTTTCTTGTTTTTGCTTGTCCAGTAATTGATTCTTTTGCAATCCTGACAAGCCATTTTTACTAATCTATCTTGTGACATGGTGTTATTATATATGACTTTGTTATCTAAATCAAGTTAACTTTAGTTTTTAATTTAATTTTAGTTTTCTTGCAATTTGTCCGCCCAGTAGGATTAGGTCACAAATATTTTGATTCGCAAAATTTCGCGATCCCGTCTCATTGTCGCTTCTTTTAGTCGCGATATATTCCGACTTTCAAATCCTAACGCAAATGAAGCAGTTCATTTGCTCTGGGCGAGCAAATTATCGCTTTACTCTAATTTGTCCGCCCAGTAGGATTCGAACCTACGGTCTTTCGGTTAAGAGCCGACTGCTTTACCAGCTAAGCTATGGGCGGATATTTTTATTTTAAAATAAACTTATTTTAAAATTACACAATCTATATATTATATTTATTTGCTGTTGATTTCAAGTTATTTTAATGATATTTTTTTTGCTATTATTTTTTTTCCAAAGAATTTACTTCCAAGCAATATAAATTTGTCAGTTAAATCAGTTGTGTAAAAGATTATTTTTCTTTTTTTACTGAGAATCTTTTTTATTTCAGGGTGGTTTTTTAGATAAATTTCTAATTTTTTAGGTATTATTTTTGCTTCAGATAAAACTAAAATTTTATTACCAACTACTTTTTTTATTTTTCTTTCTAAAATTCCATAATGGGTACATCCTAGGATTAGTGTATCAATATCCTTTTTTATTAATGGTTTCAGATATTTATCTATAATTACTTCAGTAAAATTAGAGTTTTGTTCTCCAGTTTCTACTATCGGAACGAGTAAAGGGCAGGCATTTTGGTAAACTTTAACTTTAGGGTTTAGTTTTAATAATTCTTTTTTGAAAGAATTTGAATTAACTGTCCTTTCTGTTGCAATTACTCCAATTTTTTTGTTCAAGGTTTTCTTAATGGCTTCTTCTGCGGTTGGAATTAATACACCCAATACTTTTTTACCGGGGTAGTGTTTGGGTAAATATTCTTGTTGAATTTTTTTAAGTGCATCACTGGAAGCTGTATTACATGCTAAAATAATAATTTCACAATTATTTTTGAAAAGAAAATCTACTGCTTGTGTAGTAAATTCGTAAATAACTTCTTTTGACCTTGTCCCATAAGGTGTACGGGCCGTGTCTCCTAGATAAATATAATTATACTCAGAAAGTTTTTTTGTTATGGCTTTTAATATGTCTAATCCTCCAAAACCTGAGTCAAAAACTCCGATATATTTATCCACTTTGATTTTGTTCATAGGTAAAAAATATTTTTGTTTAATCTAATGTGCCTGGGGCGGGAGTCGAACCCGCATCCGCATAGCGGACAACATTTTAAGTGTTGCGTGTATACCAATTCCACCACCCAGGCATTCTTTATTTTCTTCGTTTTTGGTTTAAACCTCTATGTGTTGATTGTAAACTATGACAATTTGGGCAAAGAATTCTTAAATTTTTTAATCTATTGTCTTTACCATCACCATTGATATGATCTAATTCTACAGGTATTCTACCATCTATTGATTTTTCAGCCCAACCACATTTTTCACATTTTTGGTTTTTAACTCCGATTTTGAATAGGCGTTTTTTTAATTTATAACTTTGGTAAGTGCTATTTTTTATGAGAATTTTTTCTATAGGAATTAAAGGGGTCCCAATTCCTCTCATTCCTTTATTCCAGCCTTTCCCTTTAAAGTGTTTAATATCAATCTTATAAAAAGATAAGTATTTTTTAACTTGGGTGTAGTTTCCACCAGCTTCAATTAGCCCTATTTTTTTCAGAACTTGGCGGATGCTAGTTGAATTTTTTGCTGCCACACGAAGATCTTCTTCAGTCCATTTTTTCTTTTTTGTTATCATTATTACAATAATACATTCTTTGGTGTACGATACAAATAGATATGTGTATATGTATACCATTATTGTCAAAAAACAAAATTCCTGAGGCCTAGGTCGGAATCGAACCGACTCATGGAGGTTTTGCAGACCCCAGCGTTCCCACTTCGCCACTAGACCTTATTTGATCCCTTATAGTTTACAAATCTAAAGACAATTCGTCAATTCTTTGACGATTTTTTTCGCCTTTATCTATTTCAAAATCTAAGAACGGCAAAATTCTCATTTGTAAGTTTTTCCTAATGAATCCTCGAATATCACTTCTTTTACGTTTTGTAAAATTAAGAGCTGAATCTTCACTTGAATCCGGAAGAACTGTTATAAAAATTGTAGCTTTTTTAAGATCTTTCGAAACGTTAGCATCAGTAACTGTTATTAAAGATGTTCCGTTTGATTCTTTCTCTAGAAATTGGGCAACCAAATGCTTAATATTCTCTTTTACTTTTTCTTGTCTTAATGTCATGTCTTTTAAAAGATAGGTTTTTTATTTTTCAACTATCTTAAACGCTTCAAGAACATCACCTGGAACGATTTCAATTTTAGATTTTATGTCCATACCGAATTCATCACCCTCATTAACTTCTTTAGTTTGGATTTTCTGACTTTGTACATTCATAATAACACCCTTTCCAATTTCATTATCTCTTCTTAGTATTTTAACCTCAGAAGATAAAGTTAATTTGCCTTCTTTTACTTTTCCACCAATAATGTGATTACTTTTTGTCTCGCTAAAAACACGGATGACTTTAGCTAAACCAGTTGTTTCTTCAATTTTTATTTTTGGAACTAGATCTTTTATATTTTTTTCTAACCACTCTGTTAATTTATAGATAACATCAACTATAACAATTTTAACTTCTTGTCTTTCTGCTAAATCTTTAACATGTTGACTAGCTTTAACATTAAAACCAACAATCAAAGTATCACCTTTGGTACCAGCCATTTTTATATCGTTTTCATTTATATCTCCAACTTCAGCTACCACTACTCTAATATTTGCTCTTTCTTGTTCTATTTTATTGATTTCTTGTTTAATAGCATCAATTGTTCCAAAAACATCAGTTTTTATCATTATAAGAATATCAGTATCTTTTTTGTTGTTTGAAGGAATTCTTCTAGTATTTATTTCTTCGGTTTTTACTTCAACAATATTTTCCTCAGCTTCTTTTTTTGTAAGATAAGTTTTAAATTCTGCTCCAGCTTCTGGTATTCCTCTTAAACCAGTTAATCTTACTGGGCTGGAGAAAGTAGCTTCTTCGATAAGATCACCTAAAAAGTTTTCCAATCTTCTAACAGGACTAACTTTATTATTAATTAATACAAAATTTCCTTTTTTAATAGTTCCATCTTTAATGACAACTATAACTTCTGTTCCTTTTTGGGTATCAACTTTTGATTCTAAAACAAAACCACTTGCCAGTTTATTTTTATCAGCTTTCAATTCTTCCATTTCTGCCATTAAAAGAAGTGTGTCTATAAGTTCAGGAACACCAGCACCTGTTTTAGCTGAAATTTCTGCGTAAGAAATATTACCTCCTGAACCCTCAAGGAAAATTTCTTTTTCCATAAGTTCTTGTTTGACTTTTTCTACGTTAGCATTGGGTTTGTCAATTTTATTGATGGCAATAACAAAAGGAAGTTTTGCCTCTTGGATACTTTTGTAAGCTTCTACAGTTTGGGGTTTAACTCCATCTTCAGCTGAAATTATTAAGACAGCTATGTCAGCGATACAGGCTCCAGTTGAACGGACATTACAAAAAGCTGCATGTCCTGGTGTATCAATAAAAGTAATTTTCTTTTTTTCGTGGATAACTTCATAGGCTGAAATATGTTGGGTAATACTACCAGCTTCTCCCTCTACAATGTTTGTTTTACGAATGAAATCTAATAACGTTGATTTACCATGATCAATATGACCCATGATAACAATTACAGGAGGTCTTTCTATTAAGTTGTTATTTTTCTTATCCATAAATTAAATTTGTGCTCTTGTTTTATTCAAAACAGTTTTTTCTTCTTCTGATAACTCATATTTTGATTCCCAGTTTTCGATTGGTTTAGCAAAAACTCTGACATTCTCTCTTGCATAGAGACTTGATATTATTACACCATTACCTTTTTTATTTAATAGAGTTGTGGCAAAACTTTGATCACCACCTACACCATCATTTTTAAAAGGGTTAAATCTGATAACTTCAACATTTTGTAGATTGTTTCCTAGCTTACTTTCTAGATTTTGCATTTTTCCAACAGTTTTGTCACCAAATTTATGTAAATCTTCTAATTTATTCTCGATAGAGTTCAGCTTATTTCTAAGACTTTCCTTATCTTTCATAATAGCAATGTCTTTACTTTTGACTTCCAATCTAACTAACCAAGCTAAAATTAGAGCGCTGAAACTGATGAGAGCATAAAAAACAATTTCTTCTGTAGTGAAAATCATATGCTTGAAATTATACACTACAAGAGCTTTTTTGCAATTTAGCAACAAATAGGGTGAAGTTTTGTCTTACTCTAATAATTTATATTTACATCAACCTAAAAAAGTGCTAATATATAAAAATGTTAAAAAGAATTTATTTAGATCATGCAGCCTCCACGCCAGTCAGAAAAGAGGTTAAAGAAGCCATGGATAGCTTTTGGGACGTTAATTTTGGAAATCCAGGGGCAATTCATCAGGAGGGTGTTATTGCTAAGGATACTGTTGATCAGTCTAGAGATAAGATAGCTGGCTATTTAGGAGCATATCCTAATGAGATTGTTTTCAATTCTGGGGGTACAGAAGCTAATAATCTAGCTGTTTTTGGTGTGGTTAACAGATTAAGTGAAGAGGGAAGAAAATTTGAAGATATGCATTTGATCACGACTGTTTTTGAACACCCTTCAGCTTTACAGTGTTTTAAGTATTTTGAAAAAAAGGGAGTTAAGGTTAGTTATCTAGAAATTGACTCGGAAGGTATTGTTGATTTAAAACAACTAGAAGAAATTTTAACACCTCAAACTGTTTTGATTTCGATAATGTATGTTAATAACGAAATCGGAACCATTCAACCTTTAATCGAAGTAACAAAAATAATTAGAAGTTTTAAGAAAGGACAGGAAGAGTCTTCGATCTTTCCTGTCCTCCATAGTGATGCCGCTCAAGCTTTGTTATTCTTGCCAATCAATTTAGGAAAATTAAAAGTTGATCTGATGAGTTTTGATGCTCAAAAGATTTACGGTCCTAAAGGAGTGGGAGCTTTGTACGTAAGAAAGGGGATTGAAATTAATCCTTTGATCATTGGTGGTAGTCAGGAAGGTGGTCTGCGACCGGGGACTGAGAATGTTCCTCTTATTGTTGGTTTCGCTAAAGCTCTTGAGTTAGCTGAGCAAGAAAAAAGTAGTGAGAGTGAGCGCTTAACAAAATTAAGAGATTACTTTATTAAAGAAGTTTTGGAAAAGATACCGGGGACTATATTAAATGGTAGTTCAGAAAAACGTTTGCCCAACAATGTGAATATTTCTTTTCCGGGGAAAGATAATGAATTTCTTGTTATCCAATTAGATCAAAGGGGGATTGCTTGTTCAACCAAGTCGGCTTGTTTGAAAGAAAAATCTTCCTACGTTATTGATTCACTTGGCCATGATGAAGGTCTTTCTAAAAGTTCGATTCGTTTTACTTTTGGTAGATCAACTAATAAGAAAGCTATTGATTATGTTATTAAATCTCTTGTTGAAATTTGTAATCCAATTATTGAAATTTAAACTAAATTAAGTAATTAAGTTACTCAATTAAGAAGGTAAGGCCTGTTTGTTGGTAGTCAGACTTTATTTTGTTTCCTTTCTTAACCCTTGACAAATAAAATACCAGATGTTACAGTTTGAACAGAGTTAACGATAGAACCCTGTCAAAATGCTCTAATAGAGTAAATAAATTCTTTGAGGAAGGAGTTTGTATAAATAAGCAAAATAAGGCTTATTTACACAAACCAGTCGCAAAATGACTTCTTTTTTTGAAGAAACTTGTTTTGCGACTATTTTATTTTCAGAGTGTTGGAAACAAAGAAAACCCTTTGTTTCCAACACTCTCTCAGTAAAATGAGAATGTTCTTTAAAATTGAATCAGAATATAGATTTTTCTTATTTAAGTTAATTTATTACTACCTTTTAGGTAATTATTTATTGGTTATTTAAAAGGTGGTAATAAAAAGTCTAAAATATTTAACTAAAACTTTAGAGTTCTTCTATGCTAAAGCTAGGGAGGACAGGGAGAAAAAAATGAAAAAAATTGATCAGTATCTTAGGGAAATCGGTATTATCATAATCATCCTTGGACTTTTTGTCCTTGTAATAGGTTTTGAGTTAAATTTATTTATTTTTGCAGGAATTCTTATTATGTCGGGGTTGATAATCTTGGTTATAGCTTTTGCTATAACGAAGACAAGAAAAGTTAGTTTCAAAAAATTTACTAAACATCATAAGGGTTAAGGGGGAAAAATGGAAAAAATTAATAAATTTTTTAAGAAATTTAATATTGTTACTTTTATCCTCGGGTTTTTCGTTTTTGGATGCATATGTGTCCTCGTAGTAGAAGTTAATGAGCCAGGATTCTTATCCTGGTGGGGATAGTAAACTCAATTTAAATCTTCCTGATTCAAAGTTCAAAAGGAGGAGCTCAACTCAACGAGTTCCTCCCTATTATTAAGATTTTAAGTTTTTATTATTTAAAATCTTATAGTAGCTTAGTTCTTTTAAAAAATTCTTTATCAGATAAGCTGATAAAGTAAATAATACAGATTTTAAATTTTTTCTAAGAGGAGGAAATAATGGAAAAGAAAAAGAGTAAAAAGTTTTTAGTTAGTTCAAAGAGTGAGATGGCTGGCAAAGTTAAAGTATCAGAACTCAAAAGATTATTAAAAGCTAAGAAAGAGAAAGAAATTTCTTCCCAGATATTTAATTTGGAAGAGAAGAATTTTCATGTTAATCATTCCGGTTGGAAAAAAAAGACTGACAAGCGAGAGATTACATATCTGGAAAATCCTGGAGAGGACATATGGGAGTATGTCAGCGGAGTAAGTGAAGATTTGATTGGCCAGCAACTGTTTACATGGTCAGCCGCTATGCGGGAGACCGAGAAAGCTGGCAAGCGGATGCCAACTGATGAAGAGTGGAATGTCTTAAAGGATAAAAAGAATTTCAGTTTCAGTTTGAAAAAAGTTTTTCCTGGTATTCGCGACCTTAATTCTATTTTCTACAGTTTGGGCACAGAGACGTACTTCTGGTCTTCTTCTGTGTCTTGCTCCTATGGCTGGGCGCGCAATCTATTTTCCAGTTATTCTATTGTCTATCGTTGTTTGCGCATTCAAGGGCTTGGTTTCTCTGTTCGCTGTCTCAAGGATTAACAATTCCCAAGGAGATATGACAACTCCTTAACACTTTGTCTAAAATTTGTATTATTTTATCCAAAAGGAGGAACTCGTTGAGTTCCTCCCTATTATTAAGATTTTAAGTTTTTATTATTTGAAATCTTATAGTAGTCTAGTTCTTTTAAAAATTCTTTACTGAATATTTCAGTAGAGTAAATAATACAAATTTTAAATTTTTTCTAAAAGGAGAAAGTAATGGAAAAGAAAAAAATTAAGATGATCCAATTAGAAGAAGAGAACTTTAAAGTTGATTCTTCTGGTTGGAAGCAGATTGATACCAAACGAAAAATTCATTTTCTCGAAAGTCCTGCAAGGGACATTTGGGAGTATGTTGACGGAGTGCCTGATGAACTGGTTAACCAACAACTGTTTACTTGGTCAGCTGCCATGCGGGAAACTGAAAAAGCTGGTAAAAAGATGCCAACTGATGAGGAATGGGATATATTAACAGCTGGTGGAAAAAATCTTAATTTAAAAAAAGTTTTTTCTGGTACTCGTGGTATTGATACTAATTTTTACGATTTAGGTACGAGTTTAAGTTGTTGGTCGTCTTCTGTTTCAGGCGGTAATGCTTGGAGTCGTTATTTAGGTTCTGGTCGTGCGATTGTTCGCCGTTATATGGATAACCAAGCTTACGGCTTTTCCGTTCGTTGTATTAAAGACTAGCAACCCAAGGAGATACGACAACTCCTTAAAACATTTTGTCTAAAATCTGTATTATTCCAAAAGGAGGAACTCAACAAGTTCCTCCCTATTATTAAGATTTTAAGTTTTTGTTATTTAAAATCTTAATAGTAGTCTAGTTCTTTTAAAAATTCTCTGCTGAATAGTTCAGTAGAGTAAATCCTGTCAGAGTGTCCTGATAGGATAAATAATACAGATTTTAAACTTTTTTAAACTCACCTTGAAGTTAAGGTCGAGGGGGGAGGAAATAATGAACAAAGAAAACAAAATTTTTCAGTTGGAAAAGGAAAACTTTCGAGTTAATTCCACAGGCTGGGATAAATTCATCAACAATCAAGGAATTACATATCTTCAAAACTTTGAAAAGGATATCTGGGAATATGTTGGTGGGGTTGATGAGAGATTAATCGGTCAACAGTTACTCAGCTGGTCTTCAGTGATGAGAGAGACAGGAAAAGTCGGTAAGAGAATACCGACTGACAAGGAATTTAACCAATTTAGAAAAGAAGATTTTGGAAAAATTATTTACGCTGGTACCCGCTATACTGATACTAGTTTCTATAATTTGGACATAAACACGAATTTTTGGTCCTCTTCTGTGTCTGGGCCTGGTTCTAATGCTTGTATACTTACTTTGTACTATGACTCTTTGACTGTCTACCGCAGTGCAAGTAACCAAACCCATGGATTTTCAGTGCGTTGTTTAAAGAATTGACGATTCGATTCAAAAAAGTAGGGAAGACCTTTTAAAAAACTTCCACCACTAAATTTATTCAGTTTAGTGGTTTTTTAATTCCAATACCTACTTGCTGGAAAGTAGGCTTTAAACACTGAGATTTAATAAAAAACCTTTAAAAGTTATAACCACCACAAAACTCCCAGCATTCTGTGGCGATTAATTAAATATCAGGAGTTATATCGAGAGATTACCTGTGGAGGTTGGACCTCCACAGATTATCTGAAGAGGTTCAATCCCTCCAAATTATTCAACTTTCACATATTTTTTATTTAATTAATTCACAAATTTGATAAATAAAAATTTTCGTTTATAATATAGTTTATGGATATAGAAAGTTTAAACAAAACCCAAATAGTTCTACTAACTCTCTTGGTAAGTTTTGTTACTTCTATTGCTACTGGTATTGTGACAGTTTCTTTGGTCAATCAAGCACCTCAGGTAATTACTGATACGGTTCATCGAGTGATAGAAAAAACAGTTGAGCGTGTTGTTCCTGGAGAACAAAAAGCTACTATTATAGAAAATACTAAAACCATTGTTATCAGTGATCAAGATTTTATTATCAAAGCCATTGAAAGGAATTCAGAATCTCTAGTAAGAGTTTTTAAGTCAATTGAAACAGAAAACGAGTTAGGTGAAATTATTCAGACAGATAAATTTGTTAGTTTAGGTATAGTAATTTCAAATGAAGGTAAAATAATGATGGATAGTAATGAACTATCAATCACACCAGATGCAGATGAGTATTTTATTTTGTTCAACGATACTAAACTAAAATTGAAAGTTAGCGAAGTATTGCCTAACAATGAAATTGCTTTATTGGATATGAAGTTTCTTGAAAGCGATGATAAACAACCAGTTTTCACACCAATAGATTTAGGTAATTCAGATTCACTTAAACTAGGTCAATCAGTTATTTCTTTGGGTGGGGAAGAGTCCAATATAGTTTTGACTGGAATTGTTTCTAACTTAAAAATAGGTCAGTTACCAGTTGCTACTTCAACTCCTGCTATTACTGAAGAAAAAGCAAAAACTACAATTCTAGAAATAGAAACCAATCTTAACTCTCAATTATCCATGGGACTCCTTATTGATTTAGAGGGTGACATTATTGGAGTTAAATCCATGAATGATTTTTATATACCTATTAATTTGATTAAATCAGATCTAGATAAACTTAATAAAACAGCTACGGAAGCTTCTATTTCTACTACTACAATTTAATTGACTTAACCTTAGAAAACTTGTATATTTCAGTATATACTTAATACTTAATTTATGCCTCCATTTCAAAATTTTACAACTAAAGCTAAAGAAGTCATTCGTCGCTCTCATGAGTTGGCTATTGAACGTGGGCAGAATCATGTTAGTCATCTCCATCTTTTTACAGCTATTATGCTTCAAGAAGAAAACGTGGTTATCTCGATTTTAGAAAAATTAAATGTTGACATAATTCTTTTAGCTGATTCTTTATTAGAATTAATTGAAACTCCAGAACGTTCGACTACTCTTTCACCTTCCTATCAAATATTTCTTACCCCAGAACTAGCTGAGATTTTACAAAAGACTCCCGAACTTGCTCAAGGTATGGGAGATGATTTTGTCTCAGTTGAACATTTGTTCCTCGGTTTGTTTGATGTTCCTGGAGATACACATGAATTAATGAGTCGCTTCGGAATAATGAAGGAAGATGTTTTAAGAATTTTGGGTGAAATTAAAGAAGGTAAAATTACTAATATTAAAAAACCAAAAAAGTATAAGACTTTAACTAAATTTACAAGAAATTTAACTAAACTTGCTAACGAGAATAAACTTGATCCAGTTATTGGACGGGATAATGAAATTCGTCGTATTGTTCAGATTTTATCTAGACGAACTAAAAACAATCCAATTCTTATTGGAGATGCAGGAGTAGGGAAGACTGCTATTGCAGAAGGTTTAGCTTTGCGAATTGCTCAGGGAGATATTCCAGGTTCTTTAAAGGATAAGGAGTTGGTTTCTTTAGATTTAGGTTTGTTAGTGGCAGGTACAAAATATCGTGGTGAGTTTGAAGATCGTCTTAAATCTATTATCAAAGAAATTCAACAGTCCAATGGTAAGATAATTTTGTTTATTGATGAGATACATACTATCGTGGGAGCAGGGGCAGCTGAAGGTTCCATGGACGCTTCTAATATGTTAAAACCAGCTTTAGCTCGAGGAGAACTTCAGGCTATTGGTGCAACCACTTTGCAAGAATATCAAAAATATATTGAAAAGGATCCAGCTTTGACTAGACGTTTTCAACCAGTTAATGTTAGTGAGCCATCCATTGATGATGCTGTAGCTATTTTAAGAGGGCTAAAGGAAAAATATGAGCTATACCATGGAGTAAAAATTATTGATGAGGCTATTGTCTCAGCAGTTAATCTTTCTAGTCGTTATATTACTGATAGGTTTTTGCCAGACAAAGCTATTGATCTTATTGATGAAGCTGCTTCCGCACTTAAAATTTCTTTAGAAGATAAACCTCAGGTTTTAGAAGAAGCTGACCGTAATATTCGTAGATTAGAAATTGAAAAACAGGCTTTGAAAAAAGATTCTAATCCGAAGAATAATACTCGTCTTAAAAAGATTGCAGAAAAAATTGCTGATCTTCAGGATAAAACTTCTGAGTTATCAGTTAAATGGAATAATGAGAAGAAACTTTTATCAGATACTAAAGCTATTAAAGAAAAACTAGAGCAATTAAGAGTTGATGCTGAACAAAGTGAAGCTTTGGCTGATTTGGGTCGCACCGCTGAAATTAGATATTCTGAAATTCCTAAGGCAGAAAAAGAATTAAAAGAAAAAACTGATCAACTTAAAAAATTAAAACGTTCTGGTCGGATTCTTAACGAAGAAATTACCTCAGAAGATATTGCTGATATTGTTAGTCGTTGGACAGGTATTCCAATTACTCGAATGTTAGAAGAAGAAACAGAAAAACTAGGTCGTTTAGAAGACGATTTGAAAAAAGTTGTAGTTGGTCAGGATGTGGCTATTGGTAAGATAGCTGATGCTATTAAAAGGTCTCGAGTTGGTATTTCTGATCCCAATCGACCCATTGGATCTTTTGTTTTTCTAGGTCCAACTGGGGTAGGAAAAACTGAACTAACTAAAAAATTGGCAAAAACCATGTTTAATGACGATAAAGCTCTTATTCGGGTAGATATGTCAGAGTTTATGGAGAAGCATAGTGTTTCTAAATTAATTGGTGCTCCACCTGGCTATGTTGGTCATGATGAAGGTGGTAGTTTGACTGAAACAGTTCGTCATCGTCCTTATTCTATTATTTTATTTGATGAAATTGAAAAAGCTCATCCAGAAGTTTTCAATATTCTTTTACAAGTTTTGGGTGATGGTGTTTTGACTGATGCTAAAGGTAAAGTGGCTAATTTTAAAAATACTATTATTATCTTAACTTCAAATATTGGTTCAAAATTTATTGATAAAATGGAAACCATTGGATTTAATAATAATTCTGATGAAGATCGTTATGCTGAAACTAAAAAGAAAGTTTTAGATTCCTTGCAAGATTATTTCCGACCAGAGTTTTTAAACCGTTTAGATGACATTGTTGTCTTTGATATTCTGAAAATAGAATCAATTAAAAAGATTGTAGATATTCAAATGGCTTTAGTTAAAAAGAGGCTTAAAGGTAAAGATATTTCTCTAACTATTTCTAAAGAAGCTCTTTTATATTTAACTAAAAAAGGTTATAATCCCCAGTACGGAGCGAGACCTTTGAAGAGATTAATTCAAAATGAAATTTTAACACCCATTGCTACTCAGATGATTTCCCATGAAATGATGATAGGGGGAAGTGTTGTAATTAGTGTTGAAAAAGATAAATTAGTTTTCAAAATTAAAAAAACTGGTTCGTCTCCCAAAGTGAAAAAAGTTTTGAAAAAGGGGTCGTTCCGCGAGGAGAAGCGAAGCGACGGAAGGGGTGCGACCCCTAAAAAAAGTTCGAGCAAAAAAGTTTCTGTTTAAAGTTTGGAGATCGTTCTGTGAAGAGGAGTGAAACGACGGAAGAGGTGCGACCTCCAAAAATATGCGTCGGTGGTAGAGCGGTCAATTACACGAGTCTGTAAAACTCGCGCCTTCGGGCTACGCAGGTTCAAATCCTGCCCGGCGCACCATAAAAGAAAAAGCTATCCATTTTGGATAGTTTTTTTATTTGTATGTTGATGGGATTTGAAAGTCGGACTGAGCGGAGCGAGGGAGATGGGGTCGCAAACACTTAGTAGATTTCGAGCGATAGCAAAGAAATATACTTAGTGATTTGTGACCAAATCCTGCCCTGAACTTGTGAACGAATAATTTTACTTAGTAACTGTGATTCAAATCCTGCCCGGCTTAAAGAATGAAAATATCCAAAGAGTGACCAAAACCTATCATAATTATAATTCGAAAATCTTTTGTTTATTGATTAGGAAATAAGAAAAACCGCACAAAGAAAACTTATGGGGTTTTTCTTTATGCGGTTTTATTCATCATCTGTGACAGTTATCTTCAAATCGACAAAATGTCCAACTTCTTCTTCGCTGGGAATTTTAAAAAGATTACAAACTGGTTCAAATTTGTGTTTTGAATCTCTTTCGTATTTTGAGATATGAAACTCAAATTTGTAAATACCTATTACTACCACAGCATCTTCTGCCAATTCACCGGATATTAAAGAGGGGATTTCCATTAATACTCTGTTTAAAATTCCACAATGGACATCATTGATAAAATCGTTTCTTCTTACCATCCCAATCTTTGAACCATCAATGAGAATATATCCTGAATAATTACCCAGTTCTACCCCATATTGAATCGGTTCAGCAAGACTTCTGATTACTGCTTCAGCAAAAAGCGGTTTTATCATTTCAACGAATCCAATAGCATCACAATAAAAACCTTGATTTTTTATGATGATTTCACTTTTTTTCATTTTAACCCCCTATCTCTATACAGATTTAAGTTAAAGAACTACACTAACTAATACTTTTATATATTAATATAAGAGTTTAGTCAATACTTAGATGTCAAAACAGGGGTCCGACCCCTGTTTTTTGTTTTTTAGTTATCTATTGAATTTTTGGAGCCTGTTTTGTTGGTAAACAGACTCCAAAAATTATATGGATAATTTTAAATTAATCAATTAAGAAATAAGAAAACCGCTCAAACAGATACGGTTTTCTATTTGAACGGTTTGTATTTAAGAGATACCCAGAGCAGCTGCCATTTCAGGACCTAATTTAGTCTTAGCAGCTTTCGCAATTTTTAACCTGGATTCTTCTTCATTTACAATTAAAACTGGTCTATGTTCACTACTAAAGGTAAAACCAATTTTTCCATCAGTCAGAACCAACTTACTCTGTACTTCGTGGTAAGCCGAATCTATTTGTATCTCAGCGAAACCTTTCGCAATTTTCTCACTTTTGAAAAAACCAAGTGATTTACACCACCTCCCGTCGTCATCAATATTGTAAACTTCATATAACTCTTTTATTTTGAAGTTTGACAAATCTTTCCTAATCATTTCTTTCAATGTTGGTATAGAAGTTTTCGTTTTTGTTTTCCCCATTTTTAATCCTCCTTGTTTTTCTTCTGATTCAATTTCTTTTATATCTCTACTAAAAACATCAAATTCCAATTTACCATTTCCAATACGATATATTCCAGCACAGATATTTAAAACGATACCCCTTGTTCCTTCTTTTATCTTTATATTAAGAATAGATGAAAAGTTGGAACAATTACCATTAACTATTTCTACATGAGATCCTTCTTTAATTGTCATAATTTCTCCAAATTATTAAAGTTTGATTCAAAGAACTAAATTTATATCTATTTTAAGTCTATAAAAAATAAGCCAAAAGTCAATAGATTTAATTATTTAATAATTTTTTACTGGATAGAAAACATGACTTAAAAACTAAATAACCCAAAAACCCTTAATCTCCCTAAAATTCTCAGTATTCTATGATAATTAAGAAACTTTCAAAGCTTGTTTGTCGACAAAACAGGCTTCGAAAGTTCTTTTATTTCTTGATTTTAATAGAAAATAGTGTAATATATAAACCATGAAATTTGCAGTTATAGAAATAGGTGGAAAACAATATAAAGTCTCTGAAGGAGATGCTATTAAGGTTGAAAAACTTCCAGAAGAACATAAAGAAGGAGATAACATTGCTATCGACAAAGTCTTATTATTGGATGATGAAAAAACCACTCAAATTGGAACTCCTTACTTAACTGATAAAGTTACAGCAGAATTTATTGAATCGGGTAGGGGAGTAAAAATCAGAATTAGACAATTTAAATCTAAAAGTAATTATCTAAAAAGAATTGGCCATCGCCAACCCTATGATAAAATTAAAATCACCAAAATTTAAAAAGTCAAAATTACTGAAATCTAATTAAAAACACCCAGATGGGTGTTTTTTTTATCCACTGTTTATATTTCTGTGGTTAGTTTAATTAATCTAATTATATTAAGATAAGGTAAGAGGTTAAAAACATTATTAATAAAGGTTTAAGTTTTTTTATTATGAAAAATTATATTGGTTCTGTTAAAAGTTTATTTCTATTATTATCGATTTCTTTGATTTTTGGTTTAGGTACTAATATTCAAATTTCAAATGCTGAAATTTTAAGCGATAATCCTGGTAATTTTAAAATATTGTCTAGGACAAGTATTCAAAATCCAAGGTTAATGTCTCGGACAGAAAATAATTTTGTTATATCTTTTGATATGAGTAATAAAGAAGGTGCTCAACCAGATTTAAAATATGGACTTCAACTTATTGAAGAGTCTGAAAATGGACAGGTAATTGCTGATGAGAAAATATTTTCAGAAATTTTTACTCTGGGACCAAATGAAACTATTACAAGAGAAGTAAATTATACAGCTCCATCTTATTTAGTGGGAGAGTATTCAATTTGGCTAATAATTGAGAATTCTAGCGGTCTGAATCAAGGGGTTGGTACCGTTGGTAAAGTTCAACTTTTAGGTGATGATTAATATGTAGAAATTGATATTCCTTCCTGTTATTTAAGTGTAACAGAAGATAGTTCAAGTAAAGAATATAATTTACAGCAAGGTGTTGATGTAAATAAAGATGAAACTTTAATGATTAATTGTGGTGTTTTTAATAAATTTGATAGAGAGATTTCTTTGAAACCGCAATTCGAAATATTCAAGAGATCATCTTTTTCTGATTTAATTGAAATAAATCATGGTGATGAAAATATTGTTTTGACTTCAAAAGAAGAAAAGAAATTTTCATTTGTAGTTCCAAAAAATAATACACCACAGGCATATGATATTAAATTATCTTTTTTGGACAACGATGAAATAGTTTCAAATTTTGTGTTATTCCATTATGTTTTAAGTGGATCTAGCGGAACCATTCAAAGTATTCAAATGGATAAGGAAGATTATTTAAAAGATGACATTGCAAGAATTAAATTATTTTGGTCTGGATCAGCTGATATTTTCACTGATTCTAGGTCAGGTAAAAGTCCTGCCGATGAGATGGTTAGTTTTAGTTTAAACATTAAAAATGATGATGGGAAATTGTGTATTGAACCCATCGATAAAAATTTGGAAATAGAAGAAAGTTTGATCACAATTGAGGCACTAATTATAAACGAATGTAAATCCCTGAATGTCGAAGGTATCTTGAAAGATTCTACTGGAAAGATTTTGGATAGAAAGGTATTCAGTTTGGTAAATAACTCAAACAGTGAGGAAGAACCTGAAACTACAGATTATTCAGTTTTGATGCTTATTTGTGCCATTGTAGCTATAATTATATTAATATTTAATCTTATTAAGATTAGAAAGAAGAAATATAATGAAATCGAAACTAAAAACGATGACAGTGATAGTAATATAGACAGATTAGTTCTTAGTATCACACTTTCTTTTTTGATCGTTTCCACTTTTTTTCTTATAAGTGGATTAAAAACTTGTAGTGCAGAACAAGTACAAGCCTACATAGAATGGCATTTTGATACCGAGGCAGATGCGATTGCTCAAGGTAGAGGAGATGAATGGGCTGGTGGTATTTGGGATGATTCTCTTTTTACAGTTGGTTTAGGTAAAGATACTTATGGGTACAATGAACCACTTGATGGCTTAGCTACTAATGTTACTAATATTAGGTGTGGAAATAATTCAAGTGCTGCTGTTTATGTGGATAAATTCGATTTTGAACCCGTTTCACCCAAAATATATTTAATAAACGAAAATCAATTGACAGCAGGAAATTATAGTTTTTATGGAATAAAAAGTATTCCTCAAAACCTTAGCCCTGGCGAACATACAGTGTATTTAAAGGTTGTTTATCACCATGCGGCTTACAATTTTACTGAAACTATTCCTGTAGAATTTACTGTACTAGGGAAAGCTGTTTCTGGAAAAGTAACTAATGACAAAGGAAATCCAATTAGTGGTGTTGATATTGATCTTTGTGGAACAGAAAGCGTTACCGATGCCTACGGAAATTATTCTACCGCTGTTCATAACGCAGCGAGTTATTGTAGTCGAATTGATAGTGGTTTACCTTCAGGTTATACGTCTATTGTTGCTAAAAATAACAATTCTTGTTTTGGAACAAGTCAGTCTACCTATGAATCACAATTATCAGGAAAAAGTGTTTTTGTAAGTTGTTCATCTACAGGTTCTGGTTTATGGGACAGAAATAGTGATAGTGATTTAGATTTTGTGGTTAATTATCCAGAATCTGCTTACTCCTGTATTGAACCAATTCCCAATTCTACTCTATGTTTAAATGATGATGTTGGTTTAACTAATACAGACGTAGTTATAACCTTAAAATATTTTTGTTCTTCACCTGCAGGTTCTAATCCTAAATGTGAAGTTACTTGTGATACCGGCTATCATAAACTTGGAAAAACTTGTGTACCTAATATTTATCATTGTACTGGTGGGGTTTCTCATTCTACTTCGTGTTCAAATGATGGTATTAATTTAACTGTAAATACAGACAGAACATTAGTAACTGATTGTTCTTCACCTGAAGGCTCTGATCCTAAATGTGAAGTTGTTTGTGATATCGGTTATGTAAAAAATGGTAACACTTGTGTTACTTTAGCACCTATTATTTTAAACGGTGTGCTTAATGTATCCAATGTTGTTACAGGAACGCAACCTACAGCCTCTTGGCGTACATTTAATTCTGTTAAATGTAATTTAGTAAGTAATACTGGTTATAATAATTTGAATGTATGTAATTCTCTGACTAGTTGTGCTTCAGTTAGTTTACCTGTTGATGAAGTTATGACAGAAACGACCTATACCTTAACTTGTTTCAATGAACTTGGTACTTCAGTTACAGCTCAAACCACACCAGCTGATTATATGGTTTTATCTGCTAACCCCAATGATGTTGGAATTAATTTTGATCTTGCTACTGGTACTACAGAACCTGAAGTGGAATTAAACCTTATTTCTTGGAATGGTTTTAAAGATCCTATTACTATTACTTCTGATATATTGACAGCTTTACCAGAATCACCGGGAGATGAAACTACCAATCATCTTATTATTACTCCAGATCGAGTTTATTCCTTTACAGATTATTATACAAATAACTTGAAGCCCTTATTAGAAATCTTTGCTTCCTATAGATTCGTTGGGTCTAAAACAGTACAGGTAAGTGCCACAGATTCGAATTCAGTTAATATTAATATTTTAGGTGAATCAACTGTTCCTATTTATGAACCTTTTTAAATTTATAATTTAGTAATGATTATTAATCTAAAAACACCCGAATGGGTGTTTTTTATATTACACTTAATTTAAGTTGTACACATTTTATATAGAAGTCTTTTACAAAAAATTGCTATAATTAACATAGCGGATTCTATATATACAAAATAAATTTATTATTAAACTCATTATTAAGAAATTAAAAAAAATATGAAAAAAACAAAACAAATGATTATTGTAATTTCTACAGCTGTTATTTTTTTAATCATAGGAATGGCGATTCCTAATGGTGAATACCAAGCCGGTTGGAATGCAGCAGAACAAAGGTTAATTGAAACAGGTTTTGCACCGATAATGGGAATAGAAGATATGGAGATAAGAACTGTAAATGGAACAGTTCAAGAAATAAATAATGATAAAATTACTTTAAAAATCTACCCTCTTGAACCACTAGCTGATTCTAGTTTAGATATTCGAGTAATTGAAATCGCAAATGCTAAAATTTATAAATATGTCGAAAAAAGTCAGGAACAGTTTCAAAAAGAAATAGAAGAGTTTGATACTAAAATGAGAGAACAAACTGAAAATTTTGATTTAGAAGTTGTTGATATGTCAGAACCACCTATGCCACCAGAAATGTTTACTAAACAATTAGTTAGCTTAAGTGATATTAAAGTAGGACAACAGTTAAGTGTAGACACAGATACTAATATCAAAGAAATTAAACAATTTAAAGCTTTCGAGATAATTATTCAGTTTATGCCTGAGATGTCGATTGATTCAACTATTTAAGATAAATAATTAAAAATTAAAAAATTATGTCAACAAAAAAAACTATTTTAACCATCCTCCTTTTTACTCTCTGTTGTGGAGTAGTTTCAGCTTGGACAGGACCATCTTCTGAACCACCTACGTCAAACATCTCTGCACCTATCAATGTAGGGCCTAACCCTCAAATTAAACAGGGAATATTTGGTGTAGATACAGGTTATTCTATTAAATCACCTATATATTATGATTACCCAAGTACTAGCTATTATCTTGATTTAGACTTAGCTTCCGTACTAAATGATTTGTATACGTATGACGATATTTTTGTTGGAAGTAGTTCTACTGATGATAATGCAAATTTGTATATAGCAAACAGAATTTATGATTGGGATAGTACCGCTTATTATATTGATCCATCCAGTACATCAAGATTTAATACTATTAACTTAGGTGGTGTAAGCATGAGTAGTTGGCCAGCTGAGTCTACTTCTCTCTGGACAGAAAGTGGTTCAGATATTTATCGTGGTTCAGGCTATGTTGGTATAGGAACAGCTAGTCCAAGTGCTCCACTTGATATTGCAGCTACTTCTGAAACAGCAATAGAATTTGATGGTGGGCATTCAGTTATCACTGTCCATGATGGATTTGGAAACTTTAATATTAAATCCGGCGTAGATGATGACAATATTATTACTGCAAACACAGGAGGATCTTATATAAGATTAGATCATACTGGTCTTATTTCTCTTACCATTGATGAAAGTACAGCTGTTGGTGGTACCTTTTCACCAGAAACAACATTAAGTTTAGATAGCGGTAAAGTGTCTATTGTTGGTGACATAAGTATTACTTCCAGTGCGAAAGCACCTATTTTCTATGATTATAATAATTCTGCTTATTATCTTAATCCAGCAAGTACCTCAAATCTAAATGCTGCTACTTTTGCTGGAGCTATTGGTGTTAATGGTGGTATTAAAGTTGATGGAAATACTGTTATAGATAACGGAGCTGGTTGGCACAGAACCTATGGTAATACTGGTTGGTATAATCAAACCTATGGAGGTGGTTGGTATATGATAGACACAACTTGGGTTCGTACTTATAATAGTAAGAGTATTTATACTGCAGGTAATATAAAGGCAGGAGGTAGTGTAACAGCAAGTTCTTTCATTTATGATTCCGATAGAAATTTAAAAAAAAATATAGAAATAATTCCCGATGCTTTAAGTAAAATAAATAAATTAGAAGGAATTTCTTTTAAATGGAAAAATGGAGAAAAAGAAAATAAAGTTAACCTTGGTGTAATTGCTCAGGATGTTGAAAAAATTTTTCCAGAGGTGGTTCATACAGATAGCGAAACAGGTTTAAAATCAGTTGAGTACGGTAACTTAATCTCTCCTGTTATAGAAGCAATTAAAGAATTAACAAAAAAAGTTGATAATTTATTTGGTATATATTTTGACCAACAAGGACAAATTGATGATTTGCAAAAACAAATTAATGATTTGCAAAATATAATAACTCAATGAAGGTTAAAATAAGAAAAAATTTAATAAAGTATTGTTCAATTTCAATCCTTTTATTAGGAGTTTTATCAATTGGTGCAGTTTATGCATATAGTATTGCTACCGGTGGTTATAGAGCAGTGGTTGGTGTTGAGGAAACTGTTGACAAATGGACAGTATGTAAAAAAGTAACCAATAATAATACAAATGATATTTTTATTCCGACTGGAAGTGATGATGAATGGCGAACATTCAGAGACAACGTTGCTGGTGTAACTTTTGCTGAATGTTGCACAGATGATACGGAATGTGCTTCCAGATCAAATGGTGAGACTTGGTGTCCAAATACAAGCACAAGAGCTATTTGTTCAATCGGTTCGGATTCATGTTTGAATTATAGTACTTCTTATTGTAGCTATGGTTGTTCAAACGGAAATTGCCAATCTTGCGTAGTTACTGATACTTGTGATTCTCAATACTGTTCTTTAGGTAAAATAATGTGTAAAGATAATTGTGGTGATAATACAGGAATTGTCCAAGAAGATTGTACATTGTTAACCGGAACAGGCTCTTGGATTGGTGCGGGTGACGGTTGGTGTGGTGGAATATTTTATGCCTATTGTCTTACTAGCGGCCTTTTTGGTGATGGATACCATTTTCATGAAAATTACTTTGAGTATGATGGTACTTGTTCGGGCACAACATGCGATAGAGGAGTTACAGATTCAAGAGAGTCAACTAAAACTTGTGCTCTTAATCGGCATGTTGTAAGTACCCCCATGGGATGTACTTGTCTGTCGCCCGCCCCGGTTTGTAATTGTACAAATGATTGTACATTAGGACAAACAATGTGTGAACCATGGAGTATGCCAGATTATCATGCAGAATATATCTGTGGTGAAAATGACACTGATCTATGTCTTGATTGGGTGAGAGATAATAATTGTGGTACACCAACATATACAAGTAATTATTGTTTGAATGGTGATGTATATAGAGACCACACAGGTCAATGCGTTGGAAACGGCTGTGGTACAGTAGTTGAGTTAGTACAAGATTGCACATCTACGCAAATCTGTTCAGACGGAGCATGTTTAGATTCTGTTACTACCAACACATCTTGCTATAAAACATATTGTACAGGTTTTAACAATAAAGTTTTATTTACCCCTGAATATCCAGAGAACCATGGATTTCCAGCTGGAGCTTCTTATTATGCAACTTGTAAAGTTAGTTGGACAGCAGACATGAGAGATTCTGGGTGGGGTAGTACCTGTTCAACTGGCTGGCAAGATATTCAAATGTTTGTAGCATATTAAAGGAAACAGCTATCTTTTTTATGATAGCTTGGAAAATCTTAAAATAGATTATATAATTTATTTGTTAATAAAAATAGAATTTAAAAACACCCATCTGGGTGTTTTTTTAAACTCTATTTTTCAGAGCATTCTCAAAAGTATTATTGTCTAGATATTCTAATTCTGTCCCTGTCGATAGACCACGACCTAGAGTTGTTATTTTAATGGGAGATTTAGTAGAAACTGTTTTAATTTGTTGAGATAAGTAGTCTAAAGTATTTTCTCCTTCTGGATTTAAGCTCAAAGCTAAAATTATTTCTTTTAGGTCTCCATTTCTTTTTTTAATCAATTCTAATAATTTTTTAATTCTAATTCTCTTCTCAGGTTCTTTTTCTAAGATAGGTAAGAGACCGCCTAACACAAAATACATTCCATCATAATTTCCCACTCGTTCGACATTTTCTAGATCTGCGTCTTTAGCGACGATCATGAGAAGGGAATTGTCACGATTAGGGTTTTTACAAATACGACAAAGATTAGAATCATCATCGGCAGAGTAAAATTTAGAGCAAGATTCACAAACTCGAATTTCTTTTTTTAATTGTTTGATTAAATCAGTAAATTCATAGAGAAAGCTGCTATTACGAGTTAGTAGGAAGTGAACAAAGCGTTTAGCTTGTCTAGGCCCAATACCAGGAAATTTAGTAAAGTATTCAGTAAGTTTATCTATAGAATTCATGGCCATATTATAGCACACATTAAATACAGCTATCGCACGGCCATAAATTTAAAATTCGTCGTTTTGCTCTGCTTCATCTACTGAAAAATCACTAAAATCGTGTTTATTAATACTTTGAAAGGTAGCCTTTTGAGCATTAAAATTTAATTCAGCTTTACCAGTCGGACCATTTCTGTGTTTTTCAATTAAAATTTCAGATAAACTAGATTTACCGGTACCATCCTCTAAATTTTCACGATGGATAAACATGACCACATCAGCATCTTGTTCAATAGAACCTGAATCTCTTAGATCAGATAGGCGTGGACGTCCACCACGGCTTTCTACAGCTCGACTTAATTGAGAGAGAGCAATAACAGGTATATCTAATTCTCTAGCTAAATGCTTCAAGGATCTAGAAATTTCAGTAACTTGTTGTACCATTGAATCTGATCCTCGTGATTCTGTTGGAGCCATTAACTGCAGATAATCAACAATAATTAGTCGTAAATCATGTTGTCTTTTTAATTTTCGAGCCACTGATCGCATATTTAAAATGTTATTAGAAGCTTGATCATCAATATAAATAGGAGCTTTTGATAAATGATCTAAAGATTCTCGAATTAAATTAAACTCTTCATCTTTAGTTAATTTTCCTGTTCTTAACTTCCAAGCATCCACATTAGAATCAGCTGCTAACATTCTGTCCACTAATTGCTGAGAACTCATTTCTAAAGAAAAAATTGCTACCGGCAAATTATCAACTACCGCTACTTTTCTGGCAATATCTAAAGCTAAAGATGTTTTTCCCATGGATGGGCGAGCAGCAATAATAACCAAATCAGAATTTTGAAAACCGGATAATTTATCATCTAATTCTTTAAAACCAGTTGGAACTCCTCTAAGTTCACCACTAGAATTATGTAATTTCTCTAATCTTTCCCAGGCTTCACCTAGAGCATCCTTTATTTTTATAAAAGAACGAGAGACTAGGGAACTGGTAACTGTAAAAATACTTTTTTCTGCTTTATCCAAAGCGTTTTCTAAATCTTCTTTTTCATTATAACCCAAATTAGAGATTTCTTCTCCCGCTCCAATTAGGCGACGCATCATATATTTCTTATGAACTATCTTAGCGTAGTGCTCAGCATTAGCAGAGGAGGGAACTGCTTCAACTAGTTCAGTCAGAAAAGCATTACCTCCAATTACATCTAATTGTTTTTGTTCTTTTAGAATACTCGATAAAGTTAACAAATCGACAGGTTCTTTTTTGGCAAACAATTCTGCCATGGCCTTGAAAACAAGACGGTGTTTTTCAGAATAAAAACATTCATCAGAAATAATATCTAAAATATCATACATTACTTCTGGGCGTAGCATAATTGATCCCAACAAAGCTTTTTCAGAATCACTGTTTTGTGGAGGAATCCTTAAGTTTGGATTACTTTTTAATGCTTCCATGTTTCTATTCTACCACATCAAAAAATACTCAAATAATTGAAAATAGGAGAAGTTAGGGGATAGAAGGTGGATAAAAAGTAAACCACTTTGTTTTTTATCCATTGACAAAACTAAAAAAGTAGCTTATTATTTAAATAGATTGTACTTATTGAAAATTTAAAAAAGGAGGATTATCCAATGTCTTTTCACAAAACATGTTATATAACATCCTTAATTATAAGTTCTATTTTTAGCCCAGGATTACTTATGTTTTATAATATCTTTAGTTTTACGATTATTGCTGTTCCAGTTGTTGTAATCTCCATGATTATTTCAGCCTGCTTCAGTTTGAATATAATCATGGTTACTTTAATAGTTTTTGGATCTACCTATTGCTCAGTGAGTCTATTCCTTGCTTTCAATTTTTACCGATTATCGAAAAACAAGAGATTTTCCAGCTCTTGTTAGAAATTTGACAAATATCAATAATAAATGTAATATTCACTTAGGTTAAGAGAATGTCTTTAACTTGATAAACGGATAGATAGAGAGGGTTCACAACCCCATGATTCATATCCATATCTTGATAAAGAGACAGCTCAGGCTACACAGAAGATCCTAGATATTATTTTCTGGGGCAAGATCATCCTTCGCGATCGCGAAATAGGGATAAGCCAGAGAGAGGAAGATTCTCTTAACCCACACCAGCTGCTGAGAATTTTCAGCGGCTTTTTTTATTGTTAAATTTTTAAAATATAGTAAGATATAAATATCAGGAGATCTTTTTGGGAAGAAACCTAGTAGCGACGAGCGAAGAGGCCCAAAAAGGGAGAAACTGTCTCTTGATTGTTCTTCAAACCATCCTCGGCAATAGGTTCGGGGGTGGTTTTTTTATTTTCCAAAGATTTCTGTTCCTTTAGATGTGTCTTTAATTAAATAGCCTAAATTTTGAATGATATCCCTTAGATCATCTGATCTAACCCAATTTTTTTCTGAACGAACTTGCTCTCTTTCTTTAATCAAACCCTGGATATCTTCTGGTAATTTACCAAATTCTAATTCTTGGTGAGAATGATTGCTTTCTTTTAATTTTAGACCTAACACTTTATCTAAATCTAAAACAGTCGCTAATTTATCTTTATTAGATAAATCAGATTTTAATAATTCTTGAAGTACCACTAAAGATTGCGGTAAATTAAAATCATCACTAATTTTTTCTTTAAATTTTTCTTGATAGTCTTTTGACACTTCACCAGTTTCTTTTCCCAGCTCACTAATTTGATTAAAAAGATGATCCAAACCGTTTTGAGCTGCTTCTAAAGCTTCCCAGGTAAAATTCTGCTTAGAACGATAATGTGTTTGAGAAAAAAGAAAACGTAAAGCTAGAGAACTAAAACCTTTCTTTTTAATTTCTTCTAAGAAAACTACGTTTCCTAAAGATTTAGACATCTTTCCACCATCAAAACCTAGATGCTCGTTATGTAGCCAATAATTAACGTATTTTTTATCATTAGCTGATTCGCTTTGAGCAATCTCATTGGTATGGTGAGTGGGAATATGCTCTATGCCACCCATATGAACATCAATAGTATCTCCTAAGTGTTTTTTAGCCATAGCCGAGCATTCGATATGCCAACCAGGAAAACCATCACCATTTTCTACTAAGGGTGATTGAAAAGGGGATGGCCAATTTTGCAAAGCATTTTTGTGTTCACCAGCCTTAAAAAACCAAATTACAAAATCAGTTGATTGTTTTTTCTGTTCATCATTAGCAGTACCTGTTCCAGCTCCTGTCATTAAATCTTCAATTTTTTGTCCAGATAATTGAGTATAGTTTTCCAATTTAGAAGTATCAAAATATATAGCTAAACTGGTTGTGTAGGCGAAACCTTTATCCAAAAGGGTTTGCACCATATCAATCATTTCTGAAATGTAATTAGTAGCCAAACAACGAGTAGTAGGTGAAGTAATATTTAAATCAGCAGCATCTTGCTCATAGATTTTAATATACTTATTTGTAATTTCAGCTGGAGAGAGACCTTCTTTTTTTGAACCTTTTTCCATCTTATCTTCACCACCATCCCCATCAGAAGTTAAATGACCAACATCAGTATAGTTAGAAACAAAATTTACATCATAACCAAGGTATTCAAAAGAACGGCGAATAGAATCAGCACAAAAAGCTCCTCTTAAATTACCGATATGTTGTTGAGAATAAACAGTGGGGCCACAGTGATAGAAAGTAACTTTACCATCTTCAAGGGGCTTAAATTCTTGTTTCTCTCTTCCTAGAGTGTTGTAAATTTTTAAAACCATTTTTTATATTTAAAATACGCAAACATTATACCTATGGCAGCAACCATTCCTCCCATAATATACCAGAAATCATGCTTCATTCCGATAACTGGTATAAAAGTCGCATTCATCCCGAAAATAGAAGCCAATAGGGATAGAGGGAAAGTGACAAAAGCTAAAATTGTAAAAATTTTCATAATTTCGTTTTGCTTTGTTGCTAGGAGAGAGTCATTGGTTCCTCTTAGTTCTTTCAAGTTCTCGATATTAGTATCCAAGATATGGGAAACCTTACGATATTTATTATTGATGTCTCGGAGGTAATAGTTAAAATCTTTGCCAAAAAACTTACTGCCAATTTCTTCTAGAGAATTTAGGATTTCTTGATGATAAACAGTGGCTTGTTTAAAATCAAGTAGGCTATGGTTGACTTGAGAAATTTCTCGTACCATCTGTTTTTCATTACCTCCAAAAATACCTTTTTCCATTTCTTCTTGAAGATTTTCAACATAATCTAATTCATTAATTAAAGTTTCGTAAAGTTCTTGAATTATATAGCAAAAAAGGTAACCAGCATGTTCCCAATTTTTTTTATCATCTAAAACAGCTTCTATTTCAAAAGTTTTAGAAACTTTCTGAAAAGGATTAAAAGAATTATAACGGGTGGTAATCAAAAAGTCTTTACCAATGATAAAATCAACTTCAATGTTTTCACCATTTCTTCCATCTTTATTGTGTCTTAAAACAGGGAAGTGTAGGATCAGATAAATAAAATTTTTATGAAGTTCTACTGATGGCCTAAAAGTCGGAATCAATAGTTCATTAGCTACCAAGGGATGAATCTTATAATCACCCATTAAGGATTTAATTTCTCTACGGTTAGGTTCTTCTAAATCTATCCAAGTAACATTTTTTGAAGTGTATTTTTTTATCATAGATAGCTAATTAAAATAGTAATAAATATTAGTAATATTTTACTATATTTGAATAGTATTACCAACTACTCCTATAAATTATGGTTATCGCATAGCCATAATTTACTAAAACTAAGAAATTGTGTTAAAATATATCAAAATATGAAAGCTAAAGTTGATAAAGATATAATAATTAAAATTGTCCCAACCATCTTAATCCTAGGTCTTATGGGGGGTAGTTTTGTTTTAGGAACTAAAGTTAATTTTTCTCAAA
>Ga0208904_1000577_pt1 | contig 29294 bp, 27 predicted proteins | sample AntAceMetag02UKB_FD_184774 | JGI IMG/M metagenome (GOLD analysis project Ga0208904, IMG submission 184774) | Saline lake microbial communities from Ace Lake, Antarctica - Antarctic Ace Lake Metagenome 02UKB (SPAdes) (version 2) | ecosystem: Environmental > Aquatic > Non-marine Saline and...
AGGATGAAAGTCTATGTTCAGGTTCTTTAATTCGGTTTCTATATAGTTGTGAGTTTGAACACAGTCAAAACCTAGTTCCGGATGTTGGTGCAAGTGTCTTCTATGTTTTATTATATATGCTTCTAAGTCTTTAAAGTTATCCATAAGTGTCTCCTATTTTTTTGTCTTTAATTCTAGTTTTGACATAAATTTTGTCGATATAATTCCAACTAATAGTGCAACCATTCCAGCAAGAATTGACCAAGCATTTTGAGTGAAGTAACCCCACAAATCTTTGAAGATCGGTATTTGAGTTGAATAATCTCCTGATGTGAGAGGATCCCGAATTTCAAAGAAAATTGCAACACAACTAGCTAAAATAAATCCTAGGATTGCATAGTATGTCTGAGATTTGTAGTTCCTTAAGAAATACTCAATTACTCGACTAAACAAAATAATACCAGCAGCCGCACCTAAAGCAAACGGAATTACTATCTGTAGATTGTATACTATACTACTAAAATCAAAAATGTTTCCAACAACATTAGACACTATTGCGGTATAGAATCCTAATACTAATAATAGTGCTGAACCGGATATTCCTGGTACAATCATGGTCATTGAAGCGGCCATACCCAGTAGAAATACTACAACAAGATTTAAGAAATTGATTGTTATAAAATCCACTCCATCTGATGTCTTCGTTTTTTCAAATACAATCAATAGAATAATTAGTGCGAATGAAATAAAAAATGCTAATGCGCTTCCAACACTTACTTTCTTAGTTGAAGCTGTCTTATAAATATGTTTCACTCCTCCTAATATCAATCCTATAAAGAAAAACAATACGATGAATGAATTCCATTCAATCAAAATACTAAAGAGCTTAGCTAAAGCAACAACGCTGATTCCAATTCCAATGAATAATGGAACTAAGAATGTTAAGCTTTTTTTGAACTCTTTGAATATGTTTCCTAAAGAATGTAACAATTTTTCATACACGCCTAAATAAATGGCCAATGTACCGCCACTAACTCCAGGTATAATAAATGCAATTCCAATGATAAATCCTTTAACAATCAGTTCTAAAAACATGGCTTCACCTATTTAAATACTGCATCCCCAATTAAATCATATTCAAAAGCTGATTTAATCTCTACGTCTACAATATCTCCTATTTCTATTTGTTTTGTTGATTGAAATACAATCATCCCGTCGACATCATCAGGCGCGAATGCATAGCTCCTACCATAATAAAATTTACTTTCATCATCGTAAGCTTCAACAATTGTTTGATGTGTCTGGTATTTTAATTTCCGGTTCTTTCTTCTAGATATCTTTTTTTGAAGTTTCATTATTCTATTTAGTCGATCTTGTTTAATGTCTTCAGGAATTTGATCTTTAAAATCAAAAGATGCAGTATCTTCTTCTGGTGAGTATGCAAAGACTCCTAAACGATCAAACTCAAATTCTTCCGTGAAATTGTATAGTTCTTCAAAATCAGATTCTGTTTCGCCTGGGAACCCGACAATATAAGTAGTTCGAATAATACTATCTGGAATTTCTGTCCTTATTTTATTTAGAAGACTTCTTAAAAATTCTTGATTTCCTCTTCGATTCATTCGTTTTAACATATTGGAAGCGATATGCTGAATCGGTATATCGAAATAATTCGCAACCAAAGGATTTGTTTTCACTTCTTGAATCAATTCGTCTGATATTTCTGTAGGATACAAATAAAGGATTCGCAACATTCTTAACCCTTCAATATTGGATAGTTCTCTTAATAACTCTGGTAAGAGACTTCTCTTTTTAGTGTTTAAATCAATTCCATATCTTGTTGTATCTTGAGATATTAAGTTTAGTTCTACTGCCCCATTTTCAACTAGGCGTTTACATTCCTCAATAATATCATTCATAGGTCTTGATCTAAATCTTCCTCGTATTAAGGGAATAGCACAATACGTGCAGTTGTTGTTGCATCCTTCACTAATCTTCACGTATGGAGTGAATCTAGAGCCTGTCAGTAATCTGTTTTCATATTTCAAAGGCTGAAACTTAAGATGATAGTCTTTAAACACATCTTCCAATATAAGATGTATCTTAGGATAATCTTCCAATCCTATAATGCGATCAATAAAAGGCATTTCTTTTTCTAACTTTGCTCGATATCGTTTCGCATAACACCCGGTCACAATCAGTTTTTTTCCATATTCTTTCATTTCTTGAATGGTATCTATTGTCTCTTTTTTTGCAGGTTCAATAAATCCACATGTATTAATGATAATTGCATCCGCATCACTTGGATCATTTACAATGATACAACCTGCAGTTTTTAATATATTTAACATCATCTCAGAATCCACTAAATTTTTAGCGCATCCTAGACTAATAAACCCTATTTTCATAATTACCTCGTTTTCTGTCATTGAATATTATAATCTTTTTTTAGGCGCATTGAAAGAAAAAAGAGGAATAAATCCTCTTTTTTGTATTATTTATGTCGGTTGGTTCAAAAATTGGGAATTGTAAAGATCTGCATAAACTCCGTTTTGAGCTAATAATTCCTTATGATTTCCACTTTCAACAATGCTACCTTCATTCATAACTAGAATTAAGTTTGCATTCTTAATCGTAGATAACCTATGTGCAATAACAAAACTTGTTTTCCCTTTCATCATGAAATCCATAGCATTTTGAATATAACTTTCTGTACGTGTATCTACAGAAGAGGTTGCTTCATCAAGAATAAGGATTTTTGGATCACATAGAATTGCTCTTGCAATTGTTAATAGTTGTTTTTGCCCTTGAGAGATATTAGAAGCATCTTCTTTCAATATCGTGTCATATCCATCTGGTAATGTTTCTATAAAGTGATGCACATGTGCTTGCTTACAAGCGGTAATAATCTCTTCATCTGTCGCATCTTTTCTACCATAAGCGATATTTGCTTTAATCGTTCCTGAAAATAACCATGTATCTTGAAGTACCATTCCAAATAGTCCTCTTAAATTATTTCTAGTAACATCAGTTGATTTTATATCATCAATATAGATATGACCACCTTTAACTTCATAGAATCTCATTAGAAGATTTACTAACGTAGTTTTTCCAGCTCCAGTTGGTCCTACAATTGCGATTTGCCTTCCAGGGAATATTTCAAGATTTAATCCTTTGATCAGTTCTTTGTCTTCTTGGTATGAAAAATCAATATCTTTAAATAGTACTTTTCCTGAAAACTCTGATTCTGCAAATTTAGAATCATCTTTTTCTTTAATTTCATCTACTTGATCCATTAATTCAAAGATTCGTTCTGCACCAGCTACAGTAGATTGTAATTGATTTGTAATACTAGCAATGTTCAAAATAGGGTTAACAAACTGTCTTTGATAGGTAATAAAACTAATAATATCTCCTATCAATAATGGGTTTGTAGCTCCGGCTAAAATACCACCAACAAACACTACTACCACATAACCAATATTTGAAATAAAATCAAGAATTGGTCGAATTAATCCACTTAAAAACGCTGCACCTTTTGCTTCCTTTGTTAAATCCTCGTTAATCACTTGGAATTTTTCATAAGATTCCTGTTCTTTACCAAATAGTTTTACGATGATATTTCCGCTAAATACTTCTTCAATATTACCATTCAATGATCCTAAAAAGCGTTGTCTCCTAATAAATTTTGCTTGAGATTTTTTAGCAATTGCTTTTGTAGAAAAAATGAATAACGGTAAAGTAACCAGTGCAATTATAGTTAATTGCCATGAAATAATAAACATCATTACCAAAACCCCGATAATAAAGAAAAATGAAGAAATAATTTGAATTAAACTTTGTTGAATTGAATTAATTACAGTATCTACATCATTCGAGAATATTGATAAAATATTTCCAGTTTGTTCTCCATCAAAGTATTTAATAGGTAAGCGTTCCAATTTCTCTCTCATTGTGTTTCTTAGGTTTTCACCCAAATTAATTGAAACGGAATTGCTCATTACACTACTGATGGTTTCTGCGATAAACCTTATACCATATAGACTTAATATCATAATAAAATATTTAAGTATATTTTTGGCTAATGTATCTTTGTCAAGTCGCCCAATAATGAAATTTTGGAAATCATTTAAAATATCTTTAATAATATATGGACCTAACACTGCAACACCAACTGTAGCAATTGTAAAGATACTGATAATAATCAATCTAGTTTGAAATGGTTTCAAAAAATCTATTAATCTTCTTACCGTACCTTTAAAGTCTTTCGCTTTTTCAGCAGGCATAGCAAGTCCCATACCTGGGCCGCCACCTCCACGGCCTCTTTGAGGTCTTTTTGTTGGTGGTTGTTGTAATTTTTTGTCATCAGATTGGTTAGGAATTGATTGTTTTTTTTCTATTTGGTCTTTTAATTTTTTACTCATGATAATTCCTCCTCATCCATTTGAGATAGAGCAATTTCACGGTAAACCTTACAGTCTTTCAATAAATCCTTATGTTTACCCAACCCAACGATTCTACCGTCTTGTAATACTAGAATCTTATCTGCATTCATAATTGTTCCTATTCTTTGGGCAACTATAAATACGGTTGAATCTTTCACTTGTTCCTTCATAGCACTTCTTAGATTTGCATCTGTTTTGAAATCTAATGCTGAAAAACTATCGTCAAAGATATAGATTTTTGGTTTTCTAACCAAAGTTCTTGCGATTGATAATCGTTGTTTTTGTCCTCCAGAAAAATTCACTCCACCTTGTTCTATCACAGACTCATACTTATCATCCAATGATTCGATAAAGTCTTTTGCTTGAGCAATTTCAACAGCAGTTTGAATCTCTTCAAATGTTGCATCTTCTTTCCCAAATAAAAGATTATCTTTGATTGTTCCAGAAAATAATTGAGCATTTTGAGTAATGAATCCAATGATGGATCTTAATTTTCTTAATTTAATATCTTTTACTGGGATTCCATCAATGGTTAAACTACCACAACTGATATCAAACAATCTTGGTATTAAATTAACTATGGTTGATTTTCCTGACCCGGTGGATCCAATAATAGCTATGGTTTCTCCTGGTTTCGCTTCAAAACTAATATCTTCTAAGATATTTGTTTCTGCTTCGGGAAACTTAAAACAAACATCTTTAAATTCTATTCTTCCCTTAAAATCATAATCATTGTACTCATCTGTTGCTTCATCCAAAATAGTTGTTTCTATTTCTAATATTTCTTTTACTCTGTTTGCAGAAACTTGAGCTCTTGGAAACATAATAAATGTCATTGTTAACATCAAGATACTAAACATAATTTGTCCTGCATATTGAAAAATTGCTCCAATATTTGCTAGTCCTTGATAATCCGTAATTGTGCTACCTGATATCATTAAATATCCGATATACAAAATACCAACCATTGCTAGATTAAAAATCATATTGATAACTGGATTTAAAATCGCCATAATTCGACCAATCTTAAATTGTAATCCTGCTAGATCTTTATTAGCATCTTCAAACCGTTCCACTTCTGTTTGTCCTTGCCCAAAAGCTCTAATAACTCGAACTCCGTTGATGCTTTCTCTTGTTACAAGAGTAAGTTGATCAATCTTCTTTTGCTGTTGTTTGAATAGAGGTAATGCAACAATAAATACAATAATAATTACTACCCCTAATATAGGAACTGATATTCCTAAAGAGCCTGTAAGTTGAACACTTTTTCTAAGTGCAAATATTAAACTACCAAAGAATATTACTGGAATTCTTAATATCATACGTGATGCCATCATAAAGAAATTCTGTATTTGAGTAATATCGTTTGTTGCTCTTGTTATTAATGTTGAAGTACCTAATTTACTGGTTTCAGCTACCGATAGTGAATTCACTTTTTTATATAAATCACTTCTCATATCACGACTCATATGTGTTCCAACATGACTAGAAACATACATTAATGCAATTGCTGCTAATGATGAAAATAATGTAACACCTAACATGAGAGCGGAATATTTTGTAATTATACTGAAATCAGATATTTGAGTAACGGTACAAGTATCTAATCCAACATCACATGAAGATACAATGTTCCATGTTCCAAGCGTAGCATCATATTGAGAGAATTCTGCTTGAATTCCTTGACCTAGTAAGCTACTCATAAAATCCGGTAGTAGTAAGATACTTAGTGAAGTCATAACAACCAAGATAGAAATAATTATAGTTTCTTTCCAATACGGTCTTAAGTATTTAAATAATATTTTCAATAGTTGTATCCTCCTCGCCGTAATATTCACATAATAAATGATGAATTTTAATGTTTATATTTTTTAAAGTTTCTCGTTCTTCATCGGTAATAACAGTATTTACCAATTTGTCCCATTCATCAAAAATATTTCGAACTTGTTTCGCTACTTGTAGTCCCGCTTCTGTTAAGGACAATACGTAACTTCTCAAGTCATCTTGATTTTTATCTTTTATAATCAGTCCATCAGCAACCATTTTGTTAATTGCTCTTGTTGCGTGCGATTTGTGATAGAATAATCTGCTTATTAAATCATTCATCTTAATTGTATTTCCAGATTTCATTATAATTACTAAATATGGAGTTTCCGCTCTAGTAATTGGTAACTTTCTAAAATGGTCATTTAAGAACCGGTGATGATATTTTCTGTTCGCATGATCATATTCATTTTTGTGCATACTATTCCCCCTATAATTTTAGCCATAATAAGTATATTATAATTTAGTTGCGTTGTCAACTACATTTATTCCTATATTTAAAAATAGTAATAACCTTTCTGAAAATATGATTCAAAAATATAACTAGAAATGTTATAATGTTTTTAGAGGTGAAATAATGCTTAGAATCGATAGGACAACTGTAATTAATACTATAAAAAGTATGATTATAGAAACAACGAAAACTCTTGATAAAAGTGTTGAAGATAGACTTGAATTTGCTTATGATAATGAACAAAATCCTCTTGCTAAAAGTGTATTAAGCAAAATTATTGAAAATCAAGAAATCGCAAGAAAAGAAAATATCCCTTTATGTCAAGACACTGGTGTAGTGGTTTGCTTTATTGAAATAGGTAGAGATTTGGTTTTTGATTATGATTTAACCGATGCTATCAATGAAGGTGTCAGCAAAGGTTATATAGATGGGTATTTAAGAAAATCAATTGTGAAACATCCGTTAAATAGAGTGAATACATTGGATAACACTCCCGCAGTCATTCATTACGATTTTATTCCTGGGAGCCAGCTAATCATTCACTTAGCACCAAAGGGTGGAGGAAGTGAAAATATGTCTGCGCTTAAGATGTTTTCCCCAGCTGATGGTAAAGAATCAATCATTCAATTCGTTTTAGATACCATTAAGAATGCCGGTGGCAGACCATGTCCGCCAATTATTGTAGGTATTGGTATTGGTGGTAATTTTGAACATGTAGCTTATCTTGCAAAAAAGGCTATTTTTAGGCATATTGATGATGAAGCGAATGTAGAAGAGGATCGGTTATTAGAAGTTGAATTACTAGAAAAAATCAATAAATTAGATGTAGGACCAATGGGGCTCGGTGGAGACACAACTGCTTTAGCAGTGAAAGTTAATTCCGCTCCTTGTCATATTGCTTCGCTACCCGTAGCAATTAACTTGCAATGCCATAGCGCAAGAAAGAAAGAGGTGATTTTATTTGGAAAGAAATATTAAAACACCACTTAACGACGCAGTAAGATTATCCCTTGAAGTTGGCGATGATGTTCTAATATCTGGGACTATTTATACGGCAAGAGATGCAGCACACGAAAAATTGGTTGCTGCATTAAATAGTAATGAAGAGCTTCCTTTTGATTTAAAGAATCAAATTATTTACTATGTTGGACCAACTCCTGCGAAACCTAATCAAGCGATTGGTTCTTGTGGTCCAACCTCAAGTTACCGAATGGATAAGTTTAGTCCTAGTTTGATGGAAAAAGGACTAAAAACTATGATTGGTAAGGGAGAACGGTCGGAAACAATGATTCAAGAAATCAAGAAACAGCAAGGCGTATATCTGATTGCGATTGGTGGTATTGGTGCATTATTATCAAAAACCGTTCGATCGAGTGAAATAATCGCATATCCAGAATTGGGTGCTGAAGCAGTGAGAAAATTGGAAGTAGAGAACTTTCCTGCAATCGTTGCGATTGATTCAAAAGGACATTCCATATTTAAATGAAAGTAAAAGGACTCGAATATAATCGAGTCCTTTTTCTATTTAATAAGCTTTTGCGTAAAATACTAGGTGTTTTCCTTCTTTTCCACAAACTGGACAGTTTTCTCCAACAGGAGTTTGATCAAATGGCATACATCTTGAGGTTGCAGTCGTTTCGGCTTTCACCTTTTCTTCACATGCTTGATCTCCACACCACATCATCTTGATATAACCAGCTTGCTCATTAATGATTTTTTTGAATTCTTCATAGTCATTAGTAGTTTTTGTATTTTCAATAACATTTTGCAATGCATTTTGATACATTTCTTCATGAATCAATTTTAACGATTCTGGAATCAATTTTGCAACAGCATCAATACCTTCTGTAGTCTTCTCTTGATTGTATCGTTTCGCTAGTACACATTGATTGTTTTCTAAATCACGAGGTCCAATTTCTATTCTTAAAGGGATTCCCTTCATTTCCGATTCAGCAAATTTCCAACCAGGAGATTTATCTGAATCATCCGTTTTTACTCTAATTCCCAAATCTTGAAGTTCATTTTGAAGTTTTGCACAAGCTTCAAGTACTCCAGGTTTGTGATCTTGAATTGGAATTATCATTACTTGAATAGGCGCTAAATATGGAGGTAATACCAGTCCTGAATCATCTCCATGAACCATAATTACCGCACCAATAAGTCTTGTAGATACTCCCCAAGATGTTTGATGGGGGTTCTTAACGATTCCATCTTTATCTTGAAAACTAATGTTGAATGCTTTTGCAAATCCGGTCCCAAGATAATGGGTTGTTCCACTTTGCAATGCTTTTCCATCATGCATCAATGCTTCAATTGCATATGTATCTACTGCACCAGCAAATTTTTCTTTCTCAGTTTTTTTACCAACGATAAATGGAATTGCTAACAGTTCTTTCCCTAGACGATCATATAAATCTAAGATGTCTAAAGCTTCTTTTCTTGCTTCTTCTTCATCTTTATGAACTGTATGTCCCTCTTGCCATAAAAACTCGCTACCGCGCAAGAATGGTCTTGTTGTTTTTTCCCAACGAACAACGTTACACCATTGATTATATTTTTTTGGTAAATCACGATAAGACGTGATGATTTTTGAATAATGACTACAGAACAAGGTCTCTGAAGTAGGTCTGATGATCAATCGTTCAGATAACTTTTCATTTCCACCTATTGTAATAATTGCAGTTTCAGGCGCAAACCCTTCCACGTGTTCTGCTTCTTTTAAGAATAATGATTCTGGAATGACAAGCGGCATATAGACATTTTCATGACCTGTTTTTTTAAATAAGTCATCCAGATATCCTTTTATCCCCTCCCACAATGCAAATCCATAAGGTCTATAGATGATAAACCCTTTTGCATCTGAATAATCCATCAATTCTGCTTTACGGCATACATCAGTATACCATTGTGCAAAATCTTGGTCTCTGGCTGTGATTTCTTTTACTAATTTTTTTGCCATAGTATCACTCCTTCGTTTAAGTATTATAGCATAATAATTTTAAGTGTTAATAATATTTATAGTACTTTTTCAATAAAACGATATAAATCCTCTTTAGTCCCATATTTAAAGACATTACAATCTTTTAACACTTCTTCAAAGATGAGTCCAACTTCTTGTTTTAAAACAGCTTTAATATCTTCTTTATTGATATCTTTTTGTTTCAATTGTTCAATCCAGTGATTATGTTTTTTTAATTCCGGATACTCGTTTTGGTTTAAATTCTTTACTAGACATTCTTCAATTAAATCCAATTCTTCAACAAGTCGTCCTGGTAGAATAGCCAATCCCATCACCTCGATTAACCCAATATTTTCTTTTTTGATGTGAAATAATTCTTCTCTTGGATGGAACAGCCCATAGGGTTCCTTCTCAGTCGAATAGTTGTTTCTTAAGACAATGTAAAATTGATACTTTGCCCCATCCAATTTTACAATTGGTGACACGGTATTGTGATCTTCTTTTGTGTGTGCGTGAATGTTTATTTCCGGATTATCATACTTGTACCAAGCATTGAAGATATCCCCTACCATATCTAATAAGGCATTTTCATTTTCAGAACTCACTCGTATCACAGACATTGGCCAATCCAATACTTCTATTACTAATTTACGTTTTTTATATTTTCTTAACACTCGCGCTTTTTCAATTGGAAATTCATAACGTCCACCTTGAAAATGGTGATGTCCTAAAATGGATCCACCAACAATTGGTAATCCCGCATTGGACCCAATTAAATAATGAGGAAATTTGTTAATAAAATCAACGAGTTCCGCAAATGTTTTTTGATTGACGTACATTGGCGAATGATCTTTTCTAAGTACAATTATATGCTCATTAAAATATGCATATGGAGAATACTGGATACCCCAAGCATCTTTTTCATGATTAAGTGTTATCGAAATCACTCTATGATTGCTTCTAGGAGCTAAACTGGTTGCTTGATAAACTCCTACATTTTCCATACATAAAGGACATGTTGGATAGTTCCCTTTTACCATAGACTGCTTTTTAATATCTTTTGGATCTTTTTCGGGTTTTGAAAGATTTATTGTAATTTCCAACGGTCCATATTGTCCATCGTAAATGTATTTTATATTCTTTTCAATTCTCTTTGTTTTAATATAGTTGCTTGCTTCAGAAAAGTTATGAAAGAATGTTGTCGCAGTTAGTGGCCCGGTTTTATATTCCTTTTGAAACATCTTTGTTAATTCACTAGGTCTTGGTAATAAGCAATCTACTATTTTTCCTTCGAAAGCATCTCGATTAATGATTGAATTTGATTCCAAAATCTTATGCTCGAAAGCATAATTCAAAATATATTCTATTGTCTCGAAAAAATCGACTTCATAGTCAATATCTTCTTTTGAAAATATATTTAATTTTAACAAATACAACACTTGATTGACTGCGTAATATTCATCATCCATACCTAAACGGAGATGTTTCTTGGCATACTCAATTAATTCATTTATGCGTTTATTTATCATATATTACTCCTTGTAACCATTTGGATGTTTTTGATGATATCCCCAAGCTGAAGCAATGATATCTTCAATATTCCTTGTTGGTTTCCAACCTAGAATCTTTTCTGCTTTTTTATAGATTGCGACTAGTTTATCTGGGTCTCCAGGTCTTCGATTCCCTAATTTCATCGGGATAGGATGACCAGTTACTGCTCTTGCAGTTTCAACAATTTGCATATTGGAATATCCAGTTTCTGATCCCAAATTAAAGATATCGGAATCTCCACCCTCGTTTAAATATTCAATTGCTTTTATATGAGCATCTGCTAGATCAACAACATGGATATAGTCCCGGATGCAAGTTCCATCAAAAGTATTATAGTCATTACCAAAAATCGTAATGAATTCTCTTTTTTCAAGTGGAACTTGTAAAACGATAGGAATTAAATGCGTTTCCGGGTTATGATCTTCTCCTATTGAAGAATCCAAAGAAGCTCCAGCTACATTGAAATACCGTAAACTAACATATTTTATTCCATATGCTACATCAGCCCACTTTATCATTTTCTCCATGATTAGTTTGCTTTCTCCATATGGATTTGTTGGATTGGTTTCATATTCTTCGGTAATAGGCATTATATCATGTGCTCCATAAGTTGCTGCTGATGAAGAAAACACAATTTTCTTAACGTTGTATTCTGCCATGAATTCCAATAAGACTATCGTGCCATATACATTATTATCAAAGTATTTGTTTGGGTTCTCCATAGATTCACCGACTAAACTAGATGCTGCAAAATGAACACATCCATCAATATCATTGTCTTCAAAAACGCCTCTCAGAAAATCTCTATCGCGGATATCACCTTCATAAAAAGCAGCGCTTTTAGGAACCGACTGAACGTGTCCAGTTAATAAATTGTCTACAACAATAATCTTGTGTCCTAACGCAGTTGCTAATTTTACAAAATGACTTCCAATATATCCTGCTCCGCCAAGTACTAATACATTCATAGTGGCCTCCAATTTATGTTGTCTATTTCTTCAAAATCTAAGAAATAATGATGTTTTGGTTTTAAATTAAATACTAGTAATTCTCCAGTTGTTGGATGAGCAAACTCCAATTGATACGCGTATAGCCCTAAGAAAAAATCTTTATTCTTATCTGCTTCTCCATACTTTGTATCTCCAAATAAAGGATGATTGTGATGAGCGAACTGGAATCGTATTTGATGAAATCTACCGGATATCAATTCCACATCCACTAACGAGTAGGTATCATTGTTAATGAGGGTTTCACCCAAAACAGTGTATCTAAGTTTCGCTAATTTTCCCGAAGATTCGTTTGCAATAACTGCTTGTCTCATATCAGAGTCTTTTACGATATAGTCGACTAATTCCCCAGTTTTCTTGGGAAACGACTCTTTTGCAATTGCTAAATATCTTTTATTAAATTTGCGTTGTTGTATCTGTTCGGATAACCTTCTTGCTGCTTTTGATGTTTTAGCGAACACCATTATTCCTGCAACATTCAAATCTAATCGGTGAACTAACCCCAAATAGACATTACCAGGTTTATTGTATTTAGTCTTAATATAGTCTTTAAGAAGATTAACCATATCTGGCATATCCATATCACCAGCTTGTGACAGGGTACCCCTTGTTTTTAAGCATACAATTAGATGATTATCTTCATATAAAATTGATAAGTCCATTTTTGTCAACACCTTCATTATCACTAAATATTTTATCACAAAATGAAAGAAAAACTAAGCTTTTTCAGCTTAGTTTAAAATTTATGGATTCACTCTATTCGGTCCTCTATACAAGAACGTAACATCTCTGATATTATCGATATTGAATAATCTCATCAAGAAACGGGTTAACCCGAAGCCATATCCACCATGTGGTGGTACTCCATATTTGAAGAAATTGAAGTAGAAATCCAATGATTCTCTAGGCAATCCTTTGATATCTGCTTGTTTCAATAATACCTCAATACGATGCTCTCTTTGAGCTCCAGTTGTGATTTCAATTCCTTTATATAATAAGTCGAAGCTTTTTGTTAAACCAGTTTCATCTAACATATGATAGAACGGTCTAGCTTCAAATGGATAATCAATCACAAATACAAAATCAGAATTTAACTTTTTCTTTGCATACATTCCAATTAATTCTTCTTCTTTGCGATCAAAATCGTGTGGTTTTTCACCAAAATACTTATAGTTTTCTTGAATAATCTTTTTTGCTTCAGCAAATGGTATTCTTGGGAAAGCAACTTCAGGAATTTTTATTTCATGTTTGAATTCTTTGTTAAACTCTTCACCAATGGTTGATTTCAAACTATTCATTACATTAACCATAACTGCTTCTTCTAAATCCATTACATCATGATGAGAATGGATCCAACTCATTTCAGCGTCAACTGACGTGAATTCTGTTGCATGATATGCTGTATGTGAATTTTCAGCTCTGAATACTGGTCCTATTTCAAACACATTATTAAATCCAGCTGACATTGCCATTTGTTTGTAAAACTGTGGTGATTGAGCTAAAAATACTGTTTTTCCAAAGTAATCCATCTTAAATACTTCAGCTCCAGATTCTGATGCAGTACCTAATATTTTTGGTGAATGAATTTCAATGAAGTTATGATCAACCCAATATTGTCTCATAGCCATTTCAGCAATGGTTTGAGCTTTGAAAATTAAATAGTTACGACTTGTTCTTAGGTCTAAGAAACGATTGTCTAATCGTAAGTCTTGATTGGATTTATTGGTGTAATTCAAAATATCTATTGGAAGCTCATCTTCGCTTAATGATGTTATCTCAATAGATGTAGGAAGAAATTCCATACCTCTTAATTTTACATTTGGCGATGATTTCACAACCCCAAAAGTTGAGATCGTACTCTCTTTTGTTAATGTACTAACAAGATCATTCATCACTTTATTTTCTTCGTTTTTTTCAATCGTAAGTTGAAGTTTTGCAGTGGAATCTCTAATGATTAAAAATTGGACATATTGAAGGTCCCTTACTTTATCTACAAATCCAGCTACTTCAATACTTTGATCAAAATATTGTTCCAAGTCTTTTAAGTATATCTTTTCCATAATTACCTAACCCTCTAACTCTGAATATAGTCAAATTATTATAGCATATTACGACTTTGTTTTCAATTGATTAAAAATAATAACTTCTGAGCATTTTTACGTATTTTTAAATGATTTTATGTATAATATTTATAGGAGGCGATATCATGAATAAAAAACAATACCAAGTATTTCTTGATTACGTTGAAGCAGAAGATAAAGATAACGCTTTAACGTATATCATTGATTTATTGGAAAAAGGGGAATCTGTTCGAAACATCTATGAATATTTTCTCGTACCTTCTCTTTCTGAATACAGATGTCTAAAAACAGATGAAGAAATATGTATTTGGAAAGAACACACTAGAACATCGATTATAAGAACAATCTTAGAAGCTAGTTATCCTTTTCTTATCAAATCAAAAGAGAACCCTATAAGGAAAAAAGTGATTACACTTTGTCCTAAGGAAGAATATCATGAAATAGGTGCAATTATCGCGAATAACTATTTTTCATTAGTGGGTTTTGATGCATCTTATATTGGTGCGAACACACCTTCAGATGACATTCTGTCGGCAATCAGAGTATTGCAACCAGACTTTGTTGCCTTAAGTGTAACCAATTATTATAATTTGGTTATTACTAAACGATTAACGGAACGCATTCGCAATGAGTTTCCAGATGTAAAAATCATTGTCGGAGGACAAGCTTTTACGCATCCAAAATCGTTATGTCAAATCATTTACGATTACAAGTTGGATTCTTATGAAGATATTCTCGCATTTCGAAAAGAGGTGTCTGTATGAAATTAGCGTTTCAGATTGCAAAGCGATTTCTTCTTTCAGCTAAGAGACAAACCATTGTCATCATCTTAGGTATTGGGGTTGGGATATCGGTTCAAGTGTTCATTGGATCATTAATTAGTGGTTTACAAGTAAGTTTGGTAGATTCTACAATTGGTTCAAGATCACAAATAAGTATTACAATAGACGACGAGTATATCAGTAATTATCAAAATACAATCGCAACGATTGAAAGTTCATCAGACAATATCATTGTGGTATCTCCTACAGTTAGCACAAGCGGATCATTGGTTAAAGATGATTTAAGTGAAATTATCATCTTAAGAGGACTTGAATTTTCAACTGCGAAAGAAATCTATAATTTAGAAGATAAGCTTGTAGAAGGATCATTTCCAACTAGTAGCAATCAAGTTCTTCTAGGTAAAAATTTAAAAGAACTATTGAGTATCAATGTTGGTGATTCTGTAGTATATGATTCGCCAGTGTACGACAATGAAACATTTGAAGTAGTTGGTTTCTTTGATTTCAAAGTTCAAGAAATCAATAACACATGGGTATTATCTACAATTCCAACCGTTCAAAATATCTTAAGTATTACAGATCAAGTATCACAAATAGAAATGCAATTAGATAAAGTGTTTGATGCAGATCTTACAAAAGAAGAAATTGTAGCTAGTCTGAATGATACGAACTTCACAGTTTCTACATGGATAGCTGAAAATGAAGAACTATTATCAGGGCTTCAAGGGCAAAGCAGTTCATCTTTAACCATTCAAGTAGCTGTTGTAATATCAGTTGTGATTAGCATCTCAAGTGTATTGCCTGTTACAGTGCTACAAAAATCTAGACAACTAGGAATTCTAAAAGCTATGGGTGTCAAAGACAAAGATGCAAGTATGATATTCCTGTTTGAAGGATTATTACTAGGTGTGGGTGGAGCTATCGTGGGAATCCTATTAGGAATGGGACTATTGCTAGCATTTACAACCTTTGCACTAAATCCAGATGGAACGCCAGTAATTCCTTTAACGTTTGATATTGGATTCTTATTGTTGTCAGGAGGAATAGCAATCGTTGCTTCTACTCTTGCAACATTGAGTCCTGCAAGAAAATCTTCAAAATTAAGTGTGATTGAGGTGATTAGGAATGGCTGATATATTAACTTTAAAAAATATTAACAAAACCTACGGTCTAAACACTAAAAATCCTACTCAAGTATTATTTGATTTAAACCTTAGTATTGAAGAAAAATCATTTAATGCTATTATTGGGCAAAGTGGATCTGGTAAATCAACCCTTTTAAATATTATTGGTACCTTAGATAAACCAACAAGTGGTGAAGTATTATTTAATGGAAAACAATTAAATGAGTATTCAAAAGATGAATTGGCTGATTTCCGTAATCAATCGATTGGATTTATATTTCAATTCCACTATTTACTACCCGAATTTACTGCATTAGAAAATGTATTGATGCCTTATAAGATTTCTAAACAAGAAGTTACTGAGGAAATCATGCAACGAGCAAATGAACTTCTTGATATTGTTGGTTTAGATAAATTCAAAAATAATTTAGCAAACAATTTAAGCGGTGGGCAACAACAACGCGTTGCTATAGCTAGAAGTTTGATCAATCATCCGAAAATTGTTTTGGCAGATGAACCAACCGGAAATTTAGACAGCGATACAACAGAAAATGTGTATCAATTACTTCGTGAAATCAACAAAAAATTAGAAACAACATTTATTATCATTACTCATGATCGACATATTGCTGAAAAAACGGATCGAATTATTGAAGTCAAAGACGGACGAATTTACTTAGATATTATAAAATAAGATTATATGAAAAAAATAGCCGGATTCTAAACGAATCCGACTTTTTTGTTTATTCAGGTTTATGAACTACAACTTGAGGGAATGGAATTTCAATATTATTCGCATCAAGAATTTCTTTAATTTTTTGTCTAATCGCTCGTTCAATAGCATAATGTTTTTCCGTTCTAGTTTTTACCATAACTCTAAGATTTACAGAACTATTTGCCAACTCATAAACACCAAGCACCATTGGCACATCCGTAATATCCGGATAAACCTCTTGAAATTTCGGTAACTCTGCATTTAGAATATCAATGACATTTTGAATATTTTCTCCATAAGCAATACCAAAGTCGATAATCGCTACGGATGGACTTGCAGAATAGTTCATTAAACTATCAATTGATCCATTTGATATAATCTTAATATCTTGCTTCCAATTTTTTAATTTTGTCGTTTTCAATCCAATATCAATAACTTCGCCTTTGTATCCATTAATCTCTACAATATCTCCTACATCAAAATGATGTTCAAAGATGATAAAGAACCCTGATATAAAGTCTTTTATAAGGCTTTGTGCTCCCAAACCAATTACAAGCCCCATAATACCAAGACCAGCAAGTGCTGGAAGTACATTCACTCCCCAAAATGCTAGGATAATCAACAAAGCTACTACATATACCAAATACTTGGTAATACTATTAACTAGTTTAAAAATAGTTTGCATTCGCTTTTTCGATGGGCCTTCTTTGCTGGATGCTTTTTTTAATATCATCGACACAGCTTTGATAAGAAACATGGAAATAAATATTGTAAATACCGTTCCAATAACAGCAGGAATTTTACTTACCACCGCTGCCATAACATTATCCCAAACTTTTGTTGCTTCCACTAAGTAATCCAGTCCAAAGAACCATAGTGCAAGTCCAACAAATATGAAGAATATTATTAATAGTCCTAAATATAACCAAATCATTCCTTTTTTGTTTGCTTCTTGTATTTTAGTTGATGCCCGATTGACTACGATTGATAAAAACACAAACGTAATTAGCAATACTATTGTTAATCCTATATTTAGTGCCATACTAGTGAATAAAAACATATAAAGCCTCTTTCTGCAAAATATCATAAATAAAAATGTTTAATTTACCCTAATATAATACAATAAATCGATAATAAATACAATAAATGTTTATTCAAATTGATAATCAGACTTCTTCACTAGTCTTCTTAATCCGCTTAAGAGGCAGAAAAATATTCCACTTCTTTGATGTATCTCTTTCTTTTAAGAAAACAGAGTAAATAGGAATAAGTAGTGCGGCTACAAATCCAGCAGCAAATCCATTATTATACAGATCAAATCCACCTTGGAAGGATAGCGCTAAAGGAGTTATCATTACATGAATAAATCCAGCAAGAATACCGGCCAATATACCAAACTGTCCTGCAACAGGTGCTAGTCCTGTCACAAACAGAATGGAAAGAATCGCTCCTATGGAATACTCTATTGGAGTGAATTCGATAGCTATGATTGCTCCAATGACTACACAAGAAGAATTAAATGGGTTTTTACCTAAAGCAGAAAATCCAAGTATTGTTAATACAGCCCCAACAACAGGCCCACTTATAGAAATGCCTAAAGCCAAAATCAGAATGAGTGAAAATAAACCCATAAGCCCAACATTCAAAAACGTTACACTTAGCCCAAATTCTTTCATATAATCTGTTATCAGTTTCCCTGATTTCGAAAACACCTTAGAATACTTTTTAAACACATGCTTGTCTTCATAAATAGCCAATCCAATGAATAAAATAGAAATCACAATTATACTAATTAATAGTGTTTGATGATAAGCATCACTAAGGTGAGCGGATCGGTTTACGTTAGTCCCAAATGAAGCCAAAATACCCGTTAGCGCCATGGAAATAACACCCATAGAAAATCCAGTGTTATATAAATTATAACCTTGATGAAATTTCATCGCAAAATTATTAAATGCAGGAAGGATAAATCCTACTATTATTCCTATTGTTACCCCAAGTAGAATTCCTATAGGTAAGCTGAACCCTGCACCAAAAATCAAATAACTTGTAATTGGAGAAATGCCGGAAGATAACAAAAGCACATGGATATAATCTCTTAAATCTGTTTTTGATGCTTTTGCATACAAGAAAATTCCGATATACATTGGCAGAGCATTATATAAGTTTTTACCAAAAAACGCAAACCCTGCAATGGTCAATAAACAAGCAAAAATGGCTCCATCGAATTCGACTTTGAGCCATTTCAAAATAAGTATATTTAATAGTGTTGTCGTTAGAACATTGAAAAGTGTAGCTGATAGACCACCAATCAAAAGATAATCTGTCAATAAGATTGAAGATGAAGTTAATATATTCTTATATCCCTGAAATGTTGCCGATATCGGCTCAATCAAAAAAACAAGAATGAAAAGGATAACTAGTACAACGATTAAAAAGTATGAATAGAAATTCTTAGCTGAAAGTTTTGTCATCATTAGGTCCTCCGGTTTGAAAGAGATAATTAATGGCTGCTTCTTAGTTAAGAGCTCATTATTGTTTTATTATACAGGAAATAAAAAAAATTTGAAAGGTCTGCAAGTAAAAAAATAATGATTTAACTATTTAAAAAGTATGATATATCAATTGCTGTTTTGAAACTATACATTATATTGTTTTAATCCTGTTTCAATGATGTCCCAATATTTAGGAACATCTATTGCTGTAGCGACATAGGTATTTTTTGGAAGTTTCATATAATCAAAGATATCACAATTAGTACGACCATAGCTAGTTCCACGTGATATATCAATATCACAATGAACAAAGGATAGTGTTACAATAGATGGATCTATCAAATACGCTATTGTAACAGGATCATGTAATGGCCCTCCTGCGAACCCAAAGACACGCTTTTGGTTTTCATTAAAGACATTCATTAGTTTTATGAATAAGAGGGATGCTTTGTTATTGATTTTTTCCATTCTTTCAACCACTTTTGGTAAAACAAGTACTTGTCTTGTTACATCAAGCCCAAACATTTTAACGATGCACCCAGATGTAAATACGATATGCGCCGCTTCTGGATCACATTGAATATTGAACTCTGCAGCAGGAGTAACGTTTCCGTTTGTATATGCACCACCCATCAATAAGACTTCTTCAATATTGTTTTTAATACGAGGTTCTATTTTCATAGCAAGTGCAAGGTTTGTCATTGGCCCAGTTGTTACAACTGTAATCTTTTCTTTACTATTCATTATCGTTTCTACAATGTAAGTAACTGCATGTCTTGGATCAAATGTTATAGCTAGGTGTGGAAACTCAAATCCATCTAATCCAGATTCTCCGTGAATAGCTGGGCATATATCTACTTCCTTAATAATTGGTTCAGGAGAACCCAAGCAAACTGGTACATTAATATCTAAATACTGAATTAGATTGAGTGCATTTCTTCCTGTTTTCTCTAAAGTCTGATTCCCACATTCCACCGTGATACCAAGTAACTCTATAGAGGGATGATTACCAGCAAGTAAGATTGCAATTGCATCATCATGTCCTGGATCACAATCTAAAATAATTTTACGATTGGTCATATTATTTCACTCCTTGAATTTTCATAAATTTTAAGGTTTGGTCTTTCGTAGGAATGGCCACTTGCGCACCACGTGATTGTATGGAAAGAGCGGAAGCTGCTGTAGCGTATTTCATCGCCTCTTTGACACTTTTCCCACTTATCAACTGCGAAGCAAACGCTCCGATATAGGTATCTCCCGCGGCAGTTGTATCAACCACATCTACTGAATATGCTCCCACTTGAATGATCTCATTGCGACTTACATACACACTTCCAAGTTCACCAAGTGTCAATAATACCGATTGAACTCCAAGACGAAGTAAATGCTCAGCAGCTTCTCTAATTTGCTTTTGGTTATTTGGCGCAATACCTGTTAGCATTTCCATTTCTATTTCATTAACAGCAATAATATCAATTAATGGATACATTGATTCTGGTAATAGTTTTACTGGTGCTGCATTTAAAATTGTAAACATATGCATTTCTTTTGCTTTATAAAAGGTAGATAATATAACATCTAATGGAATTTCTAGTTGTGAAATCAAGATATCACTCTTCTTCGCTTCTGTATTCAATATGTTAAGAATTGAATTAATGTTATGAATCTCGTTCGCACCAGAATCAGTGATGATTCGATTGTCTTGCTGTTCTAGTATAATTCCTGCAACCCCACAGGTTTTACCTTCCAGTTCTGAAATATATGTGCAATCAACTCCAAAATCGAGTAAAGAAGTTTTGCATAATTGTGATAACTCATCATCACCAATGCTCCCAATAATTTGCGTCTTCGCCCCTTGTTTTGCACATGCTACAGCTTGATTAGCACCTTTACCTCCCGGAGACATGAAGAACCCTTTTCCTTGAATGGTTTCTCCTTTTTTGGGCATTTGATTTATAGTAAAAACCAAATCCATATTGATGCTTCCTAATACAAAAATCTTATTCATGTTACACCTCTTTGTCCTGTAGTAGGTATATCTTTATTACAATTATAACATGCTAAATGTGAACTTTGAAGTATCACTCTAATTTTTTAAATAAAAAAAAGACACATTTCTGTGTCTTGGTTTGTATCTGTGTTGTTTGACCTATTTTGATACAATTACGCACCCCTAGAGAAATCTACGCACCCCTGAGTGTTTTTTACGCACCCCTAGCAAAGTTTTACGCACCCCTGCTAAAAATTTACGCACCCCTAAATTATGGCTCTATAAGGCGATTTGTATTTTAAGTAAAAGTTGAAGGTGAAAACTCCCTTAAAGGGAGTTTGTTCTTTTATAATCTTCAAGTAGCAAATCTAATAAAACACCAATATCTATCATGTGGATAAATTCTTTGTCATAGACATTAAGCGTCATGATGTTTTCTTTAATTTCAGCTTTTCCAACTTCTTTTCCATTAAGATTATCTTCTGTTAATTTCGTGATTATAAATTATTTATTAGGGTTGAACTCATCCTACCAAACCGAGTTGTACTGAATTTTTTTATAACATACCACTCTAAGCAAGTGAATCATAAATGATCTCAAACTGCTCATTTATTTCTAAAAACGCATCAAATACATCTGGATCAAAATGCGTGCCTTTAGACTCTGAAATAATCTCAACTGTTTTTTTATGGTTGAATACTTCTTTGTAACTGCGTCTTGAGCGTAGTGCATCGTACACATCTACTAAAGCCACAATTCTAGCTTCTAGCGGTATTTCATCACCACTTAAACCTTCATTATAGCCACTACCATCATATTTTTCATGATGGTATTTTGCGATTTTTGCTCCCATAATAAACATTGAACTCTGAGGATAATTCCTAACCATTTCAAATAGAATCTCAGATCCATATGTAACGTGCTTTTTAATCTCATCAAATTCTTCAATTGTGAGTTTTCCAGGTTTTAAGAGGATTTTATCAAGTATTTTAATTTTGCCTAAATCATGTAGTGAAGAAGAAAAGAATATATCATCAATAAAATTTGGTGTTATGACTGATTGATATTTAGGATTGTCTTTTAATTTTATAGCTAATGCCTTCGATAAATGTTGTACTCTTTCAACATGCTGTCCAGTATCAAAGTCCCTAGATTCCGTTAGTTTTGCAAAAGCAATAATTGAAGCTTTTTGTGAATCCACAATCTCTTTGATTTTTTCGTCCACAAATTGCTCAAGTTCAATTCTACGTTTATCTAACTTTTCATTAGCTTCTTTTTCAGTCGTAATGTCAGTTTTAATTGCGACTATACTAACAATTTTTTGATTATCATCCATAACAGGAGAAATAATTTCTTTTTCCCAATATAATGTCCCATTCTTTTTTTTATTACAAAATTCTCCCTTCCAAGTATCACCTTTGTTGATTGTCTCATAAATTTTTTTATAAAAATTATCGTCATGTATTCCAGACTTTAAAATATTGAATTTTTTTCCTAGGATTTCTTTTGCAGCATATCCTGTAGTTCTGATGAAATCTGGGTTAACATACTGGACAACACCCTCAGGATTTGTGATACCTATAATGACAGGTGAAGCTTCAACTGCTTTATGAATTGACCTAAGCTCAATTTCTTTTTTCTTTGAATCAGTAATATCGATGTGTACACCAGTCATTATGAATGGTTTTTCGTTTCTCCATTCGATTACTCTACCTAAATTTTGTATCCAAATATCATGTCCATTTTTGTGTCTCAAGCGATATTCAATCTCATAAAAATCTTCATTTTTGCCAGTTATGGAGTTGTATTTCTTTTCAGATTTTTTAAAGTCATCTTTGTTTATTAAATTTTTCCAAACATTAATATCTGCATCTTTAAAATCTTCTTTTCTGTACCCTAACATTGTTGCCCAAACATCATTAATTTTTATTTTATTTGTTTCAAGATTCCATTCCCAAGAACCGATGTTTGTAGCTTCTAATATAAAGTCCGTTTTATTTTTTTCTTTTTCTAATTTATCTTCAAGATCATGTCTTTTTAATGTACTAATTAGTATTTCAGCATATTCCGCTAAAACTCCCTGCTCAAAGGATGTGTAAACTCTTTTTTTCTTTACTGAATCGAAGCCGATAAACCCATATAAGTCTTCTTCATCTATAAGCGGAATAACGATCAGGCTTTTTACCCCTTGTGGATCTAAAATTACTCTTACATTGTCATCTGGTGCCATTTTTGAAACATCAGTGATATATAATGGCACATTATTTCTATGCGCATCTACCCATTCAGGAATTAGAGATACTTCAATGCCTTGTAAGTTATCGATTTCTGCTGATATCCCAGTAGAACAATACTCATAAGTGTTATTACATACGCCTGCTTCAAAGTCATAATTGAAAATATAAACTCTGTCCGCTTTAACAAAATCTCCAATGATTTTAAGTGACTGATTTACTGTTTCATCAAATTTTTGTTTTGAAGCACCAGCATATAGAGCTGAAATAGATGATACTTTTTTGTAAAACTCTAATTTTTTTGATATTTTCCTTTTATATTTCATATGCTTCTCCTGTTTATTTAAGTAGTATAATTATAGCATATTTTATTGTTTATTAAAATAGCAAAAATCCACACAACTTATTATGGTCATGTGGCTTCAGTAGCTTTCTATTTTGTGATTTCATTTCCGTTATAAAACCTAAATGTGATACTTGAATCCCTGTGAACTGTTGCATTATCTACTAATAACATCCAAATACTAGTATTCCAACCATCAAGTTGATCTTCTAAATTAGATAAGCTTTTAATAAATGCTTTCGTCTTATATGCCTGAACAAGCTTGTCATCTCTTTGTTTAAGTAGTCCTTCTCGTTTTAATTTTAGCTTTTCATATCTACTGAATAACTCATTGTATCTTTTATTATAATCATCTAAGCTAAGGTTAGTTTTTGAGTTTTCTCTTACTAGTTTATTCACCAACTCTGAAGTAATAACAAGTTCATCATCAGTCCTTAAAATATCATCTTCAAGTGAGTTTGTGTTGGTTAATAGCTCAATGATATCCTTTGTGTCTTTAATAATCCTCTTTTTATCTTTCATCGTCACATTATATGCTTGGATAAACTTATACTTAATATCTTCTTCTGTAAGATGAGGTGTTAAGCATTTTTCTTTGTGTTTAGAAAACTTATTATTGCACTGGTAGATGAACCTAGAATACTTGCTGTTGGAGTGCCATTTCTTTTTGCCATAGAATCCGCCACAATCCTTACATATAAGCTTAGACGAGAACGTATCAGATGAAGAATAATTCGCGCCTATTTTATTGCGTCGTTCAAGTTCAATTTGGACTTCTTCCCACATCTCTTTATCAATAATCGCTGGGTGATTGTTTTCAACATAGTACTGAGGAATTTGACCGGTATTCTTAACCATTGTTTGTTCCAGATAGTTTTCCGTATAGCTCTTTTGAAGTAATGCATCGCCTTTATATTTTTCATTAGTCAAAATAGAGTTGATGTTATTCTTTGTCCAATTTGCAGACTTCCCACTAGGGGTTTTGATGTGATGTGATTTAAGATAATTTGCAATACCACTTGCTGTCTTCCCTTCAACTAAGAACATTCGATATATCTTTTTAACAATAACCGCTTCATCTTCATCAATAACCAATTTATCATCCTCCTTTTTATATCCAAGAAAGGAACTGTATGCGAATGATACCTTACCAGATTGGAAAGCCACTCTTTTACCCCATGTCACGTTTTGACTAATTGAGCGTGATTCTTCTTGTGCGATGGATGCCATAATAGTTAGAATAAGTTCACTCTTTGGATCCAGTGTATAGAGGTTCTCTTTTTCAAAGTATACTTCAACTCCGTTTTCTTTTAGTTTTCTAACATAGGAAATTGTGTCTAATGTGTTTCTAGCAAACCTTGATATCGACTTCGTGATGATGAGATCAATCTTTCCGTTTAGAGCGTCACTAATCATTTTATTGAATCCGATACGTTTTTTAGTATTTGTTCCTGATAACCCCTCATCTGAATAGACATTGATGTATGTCCAATCTGCCTTATCCTGAATGAACTTCTTGTAGTGACTCACTTGAGCTTCATAACTGGTATATTGTTCATCTGAGTTTGTAGAAACCCTTGCATAAGCAGCTACTTTTTTTAATGCTCTATGACTATTAGGTAATTGTGTTAATGGATTAATTGTTGATGGAATGACTGTAACTTTAGCCACTAATAACACCTCCTTGATGTTGTTTTATTGCTCGTTGTCTTGCTTTTTCTCTCATTTCAGGACTCCAACTCCGACTTCGAGATGTGTGTTTCCATTGATTATTTATAACCGCACCATCTTTCATATGGAATTCTAATAGTCTATCAGGCATAACGATTATCTTCCCAACATTTGAGTTGAAGTAGGCGTCATTATATTGCTCCATACTTAAAACATGGTTAGAAGCTTCAACGATTATGTTGTTTGGGACTAGTTTAGCACTACATACGTTTTGCCCTTTTGTTGTTGATAATGAACATGTCCACACTAGCTTGTCTCTCATTCTTTTTCTTGTATATGAACTACCACATATACCGCATTTAACTATCCCCAAAAATGGATAATAATGTCTAGGCAAGTGAGGTTTAATTTTACTTGCTCGTTGTTTTCTTATCGCTTTAGCTTCTTCAAATATTTCTCTGCTAATAATTGCTTCATGATTATCTTTGATAAAGTATTTATCCAGTTCACCTTTATTAATTATCTGCCTTTTCGTTAAATGGTTTTCTCGATATGTTTTTTGAAGTACTAAATCTCCAGTATAATTTTCATTTTTGAGTATTTTCATTACTGACGAGTGTCCCCATTTTTTTGTGTACATCGGTTTAATACCTTTTGAGTCAAGTATCTTTCTTATAGAATCTGCACCATGACCTTCAATATATAATCGAAAGATCAATTTCACAATCTTAGCTTCTTCTGGAATCACAATCAACTGTCGGTCTTTCAAACTGTAGCCTAATGATGATCTCCCTCCCCATATATATCCTTGTTCAAAATCCTTTTTAATTCGCCATTTCAAATTTTCAGAAACACTTCTTGATTCCTCCTGTGCCATAGATGCAAGTAGTGTTAGAATCATCTCGCCTTCACCACTATTCGTGTGAATATTCTGTTCTTCAAAGTAAACATCCACATTAATAGTATTTAATTCTCGAACGGTTTCCAATAATGTCAATGTATTTCTTGCAAACCTGGATATAGACTTTGTCATAATCATATCCACTTTCCCATCTCGACAATCATCAAGCAATTGCTGAAACTCATTTCTATCATCTTTTGTTCCTGTTAACGCTTCATCAGCATACACTCCTACAAAATCCCATTCATTATTCTCTTTAATCAGATTTTTATAATAGTTAACTTGTGCGGCTAAAGAATGCAACATAGCATCTTTGCCATTTGATACTCTTGCATATGCAGCAACTTTAGTCTTACTTATTAACTTGTATGATACGTCTAACTTGGTTATGGTTTTCTCCATCAATAATAACCTCCTCCTTTGATACACTATCTATCACTCTACTTCGAGGAATAGTCAAGGGAATAAGACGATATAAGCTATCTTTCTTAATACAATACTTATCAGCTAATAATGATTCGACTTTTTGAAAATCCTTTTTCGTTATTTCGTTTGCTTCGAGCATCCTTTCAATTGGTTGCATGGACAAGTAATACTTTTCTAGATTAGTTCGTTCCATGATGTTTTCCTGCCCTCTTTTTATTCCACCATTGCCACCTACATTGATCGGAACAGAATACTTTCTTCTTCTTACCTTTAATCGACATCATTTCTTTGTTGCAATTTTTACAATATCCACCAAGTAATTCCTCTTCCTCAATTCTTATACACGCATGTCTTACTGCACTTGGAGTCATTGATAGTTCTTTTGCAATCCTTTTGTAACCATAACCTTTGTTTCTCAGTTCTTTAATTTTTGTGTCATCATTCATATGAATAACCTCCTTCAATAGTTAAATGGCGAGGTATGACACGATTTGCCAAAAAATATGAAAAAAAGGCAAATAAAAAAACCGCACCTTTTTATTGGTACGGCTAATTTCTAAATCTATGTTTATTATTTTGCGTTAATGAATGTTACTTTTTCTCCTATAATTCTTAAAATATTATCATCAATATGAAGTGATGCTTTCACTCCAATGGTTGATCCTTCTGATAAGTATTCCATAACGTTTTCCATAATACCTTCAGTTAGGTTTACAGGAATCAAATCGGTTTCTTTTTCATTTGGTCTTTTGATATCAATTGAAACAATACCAGCCAACTTATCGAGTGTGTTTACTCTACCTACTAAAATTACTTGATTTAACATTGTTTTCCTCCTTGTTTTGGTTATGTCACATGTTACCTAAACAAAGCTCTTATAGCAAGCATTACTTCTCTTTCTGACGGAGCTTATCAGCAATAATCTTTTCAGCTTCAGATAAGGTTTCTTATCCTTGCATTTTATTACTAAAGGAAACGTAGTCTTCAATGATAGATTCAATCTTTGATTGATTTGTTTCAATAAACTCTACTGCTTTATCTGTTGAACCAGTAATATTACTAATCCATTCACTAAACGAGATATTACAGCCAGTTTCTTCTCATCTCCTGCAAGTACTGATTCACCTTTCGATTTAGCAATCTGATTCTTTTCTTCAACAATCATAATGAACTCTTTAATAGTCTTTTGAACCCTTTCATCAAAAACAATATCAGTTGCCTTGTTTACAAGATCATATACATTGTCAACTGTGTTTTTTAAATCAAGTTTTACCTCTTTGACTACTTCGTTAAATGATTGTTCTTTGCCTAGTTTTGACGTTATATAAAGTGCTAATAGCAATAGCGAGATGATCAGCAAAATTATCTCAAGTGTTGTCATTTCTTTTTCCTCCTATATGTTCATAAATAATAACTTGTGAATCCTCTAATCTAGAGACACGATTTTCTAGAATGTTTACATCCTTTTTTAGTGATTTAATATCTTGTGAATGAAGTTCTAGCAAACTTATCATTTTGACATTTTGTTTTTCTATTTTTCGTAAGTTAATCATGATTTCATCATTTTTTGATTTGGTGTTTTTTTCTTGTCGGTTAAACTGTTTGATTGTCGTAAGAATAACTACAATCATTGTTACTACCCAATAAATTAAATTTTCCATTCTAAATAGTTGTAAAAGATTATCCCAGTCCATTTTGAATCATCTCATTTCGATAATTTTCAAGATAGTCTAGTTGTTCTTTTATCTCCTCTACATAGTTTTGTGCAATTTCATTATCCCAGTTGTTTTTAAAATCCATCATTTTTGAAAACCACGACTCTTCTACAATCAGATTATACTTTCCGGTTTTCTCATAATGTTCTATCATCCCCCTCATTCTAAATAAATGATAATGGGATTTAAATTTCATATTAATGTCCATTCTCATTTTTGTATAATTAATCAGGGCAGATAGCTGATTTACAATGAATGGTTTTACTTCAAAGTTTTTCATTTTCTCATACTGATTGATAAATTTATTGTCTAGATATATAACTTTATCTTCAGGAACAAGTATGTCATCAGCTGCACTTTTATAGTAATCAATTATCGTTTCATCAAAGCTCTGTCTTTTTATATAATCCTCTTTAGAGAAAGCAAAGATATCAATCTTACCCAATTGCAAGTGCATGTTCCCATTAAAACCATCGAGAACAACTGTTAAATCAGTGTCACTATTTTCATCATCAAACCCATATCCTTTTGAGCCTGAATAATAAAGCAATAATACTTCACAACCTGAAAAGATATTACTAACTAAGTTTAAGTTACT
>Ga0208904_1000580_pt1 | contig 29181 bp, 52 predicted proteins | sample AntAceMetag02UKB_FD_184774 | JGI IMG/M metagenome (GOLD analysis project Ga0208904, IMG submission 184774) | Saline lake microbial communities from Ace Lake, Antarctica - Antarctic Ace Lake Metagenome 02UKB (SPAdes) (version 2) | ecosystem: Environmental > Aquatic > Non-marine Saline and...
AGCCGGGCACACTCAGGACATTCGGCGTTCCCGTCTACATACGCCTCTTTTCCGCAGATAGCACATCTCATCATTTCATTCACCCCGCAAGATTAGGTTTAAGCATCCGGTACAATTTACCTATGTCCTCATTCTTTATCGTCACCATCCCACCCTCATCGTCCAGAATAACCAGCTCCCTGCGGATTTTGTCAGTCCCAAGGTCGTGTATGGAGACGTAGCCGCCGTTAGCGATTGGTCCTTCAGTCCATGTCAGTTCGTATGCGTTCATCGGCTATTCTCCACACTCGGCAATGGACTGTTTTTCATTACTGCCTTCATATTGTTTATCGCCATGTCAATTTCAGTATAGGTCAAACCATATTCGGCGGCTATCTCGCTATAGTTAATAATCTCATCAAGATATTCTATAAACTCATCATATTTCATCGTCTATCCTCTGTGCCATCGTAAAACTTAGCCCCCATCCTGTAAATGCTCCCATCTCCTTCCGGCCTTCCTGCTTCCCATCGGCTTTCCTCAATCCTATCGTTGCGCTTGCAGATGTCCGCCAAGTGTTTGAAGAACACGGTAGCATCCTCATCAAAGGACCACCCATCCGTTATCAGCCTGTAAAAGTACCCGGCGCCAGCGCTATCAAACTCGACGGTGAGCGTCTGGTCGATGTCGGGGTTGCTGCAGCTATCGGTTTCTTGTCGATATTTGATTTCATCTATTATTAAATTACTCATCCTTCATCACCTCTCCGACCCGTAACCCGATTTCCATCAGGATCTCATGGATGGCCGCCTTACGGTCTTGGTATTTGTATTGCTGCATACGCATCCAGGCTTCTTGTACGATAAGTGCTTTGATTTCTTCAATCGCTTGGTTTTTCATTTCTTCTCCACCAGGACGAGGCGCTGCCCGCATCTAGGGCAGTAGCATCTATCCATTTTCTCAACTGCAAACTTGCATCCACACTCAATACATTCAAGCGTTATCATTTTCACTATCCCCCTCCATCAACGGCTCCGTAACCGCCTTCAAAATCATTCGATACCACTTCATAACAATAGGCCCTTCACCGTCGGCATCATGGATACCTTGCTCCATGGCCGTCAGTTCTTTGCGGATAGGTGCCGGGACATCCATCCAGCTAATTTCCCTGCGGTTCAAATCGTCTACCGCTTTTCTTAGCGCTTTCATTCTACGTCCTTTGGTATCACAGAATTTTCCATGCCCTGCGGTGTCAACAGCCCAAGGGTTTCCTTGGCCCGGGTTGCTGCAACGTAGGCGACACGAACTTCATCGTCCCTGCCTGTTTTTGAGTACGTAATAGCTTTTTCAATCTGGGTAGATGTTCCCATGTCCAACCAGACGTGGTCGCTTTCTCCACCTTTTACCGAGTGGCAAGTCCCGATTATAATTTCAGGTTCTTTTAGAACATCTTGCTCAGAAACCTTAAACAGAAACTCTCCGGCCACTCCGCTCGGATTAATAACTTCCGTCACAGGCTTTTCGAAGAACAGGAAATTCTCCTCGAATACCCTGAGCGATCCAAGCTCGAACGCGGAGATTCTTCTCGGGAGGGTCAAGTCGCTTATTGCCGTCTTAACCCCCCTGAGCAGGTTCCCCTTCACCTTCATCAGCTTTATCATCTCGGAAAATTGTCCCCTGGATACGTCCTCGCCGTTCTTGAGCGTCACGTAAGTCTGTGCGGCCCGCCACGTTTTACTGTTGAGCGGATTCCATGCCGTGTCTTCAGGCCGGTACGGATTGTGCCAAGGGATGCCGTGGAACTTCAGGTACGTTCGCCACCTGTTCAGTTGATGCTGGCACCTGGCAATGATCATGTGCGTGCCGTCCAACCCTAAGTCCGGTTCCTTTTGTTTTCCGAAGAATTCCCCTTCCATATCAGTCGGATTGTACTGGACAACTTCCCTGTCTTTTGCCTGACCAATCACCTGCATGGCATACCGATGAACCGCCTTCGGAACCCGGTACGATTGTTCCAGCACCTTATTATATGTTGCCTCCAGGCCCATGAACCCTTCCGGTGAGGCGCCGTTCCACCTGAATATGGCCTGGTCTGAATCCCCCACGTACAGGGTTGAAATCGTATGCTCAGACCACTGGCGCAGGATTTCGAACATCAAATGACTCGCGTCCTGAGCCTCGTCAATAAAAAGAATATCAATGGGCGGATGAAGGCCACGGGCAGCCACCTCTTCGAGCATGCCGGTAAAGTCGATGTACCCGTTCATTTCCATCCACCATTTCCAATCCTCCCAGAATTCCCTAACGTATGCTGGCCACTTGTCTTTCGGAACCATTCGGTTTCTAAGTAGCTGCATCTCTGCGAAGAACATCCGGTTCTCCATGGTTTGGTGGCTATTCAGGACGATATCGCCCTCCTCTTCGGTGGGCTTGAACCTCAAGGGCAGCTCCCACTGTGGGTACGCCTCGTTCCATTCTTCTATCTTCGTGTCGGCCACGTCGTCCTTCTTGAGTTCCAGCAGTTTAAAGCAGTGCGAGTGCAGGGTCTTGGCGTTCTCGGCGGCGTCCGGGGATACTCCGGTCGTTCTGGCGATACGTTCCCGGATTGTGTTGACGGCTGAGTTCGTGTAGCTTATGGCGCCAATCCTTTCCGGGTCGTACCGTTCGCAGGCTTTGGCTATCAGGGCCAGGACCCGGGTCGATTTTCCTGTACCTGGTGGCCCTATTATTTTTGATATTTTATGTGGATTATCAGCCATTTATCGCACTTTGTTTTTGATATGAATCTTCGGTTGCGATCAATTTCAGTGCAGCCTTTAACGCTTCGATGTTTTGTTCTGCCTGAACCTTGTACTCCTCAAATTCAGCCTTCAATTGATTAAATTTTTCTTTCCATACGCTATTGACGTTTTTTGAAAAGCTATCGGGGAAAAGCTTACGTTTGAGGTAATAAAAATTCGGTGAGACTTTCGATATCCTAGCCGCTTCTAATATCGCGGCACGCTCTTCGATAGTACTATTCAAAAATGTTGCCATATTGGAGCGGCCGTACACCGCACACAACGACGCACCATCTGGGAGGTCAACGATTGACTTCAGGCTTTGATACCATAACCGGGAAACACCGAAGATTCCTTTCAAGAAAGTAAAGAATGTTCCGTCTGCGTATTCAATCAAGCCTAGCTCCCCTTCATAATATTCCCGATTTTTCCATACCTCAGAATCTTCAAGCGCATAAAGGTGGGAGTAAACATCCAATTGAGCTTGGTTCGACAACTTCTTTAATTCTGTAACTAATCGTCTAGAACTACTAAGCGTATGCTCCATTTTTAGCTCCTTCATTCAATAGGTATTTGACCCCATGTGATTGCATTTCTTCTATATCTTTGTTTGTTTTTCCAAGTTTCAGTTTTAGGTACTCAATGGTTTTACGGGGGAATTCAAACATCCGAGTGTCCTTAGATGGGGGGCTTAGGGCATCCCAATCCCATCTAACAATAGGGAAACCATCTAAAACTAGGACAGCGATCTGTGAAACAAGATATTTATTAGCAAGTTTTATATTACGAAAATTGCAGGTTCGCTTCCCGTTAATAAAAACAACATACTCTCCGCTTCCTTTACCAGTTTCAAGCACACCTGAAAAACGTTTGTTCACTCTGGAACGTTTGCGTTTATCCACTCTAGATGCAAGGAAGGTTTCTTTACAATTATCGCAGCAATGCATATCCAGATGTCCCTTGACCCTGAAAAAGGGTTGATTGCACTGCCTACACCCTGGTACCTCCTCGTATCCCATCCCATTAAGGAACCAACTGTGTTCTTCTAACTTTTTACGGTTCCTTTCAGATCCTTTCATGATCCCTACTCCTCCGGCATCCAACTAATAAAATCCTTCCGCAAGGGCGGATTGTCCATCCAAGCAACATCAGGCTCAGCAATCGAGAAACATTCCCGAACAGTAAGCAACCGAGGCAAAGGCATAGCCCGACGTTTCCCCTTGCTCGTAATCCACTGCATTTGCTGCCGTTCAATAATGGTTTCAGCAAGCTGCAGCGGCTGAAGCACATCGTCCTCCAGGTATTTCAGAACAGCTGAATATTCCCCGTCCTGCCACATCTTAGGCGCCTTGGCTCCCGTCATATCCTTGCAAATGGTTCCGTCGTTCAGGCAAACCTCTTTCAGTTTTCCTTTGATGCCAGCGCCGTTGCATGCCTGCTGCAATCCCACGTACCAGCCCTTCGTGAACGTTACCATCATCATCATGTCGAAATGGTTCATGGCCAGGAAGGCACATTCATGGTAATAACCGGATTCCTGGGCCAGCACACGAAAGTCAAACGCGGTACCGTTCCAGGTAAGTGGGATGTACCCACGGTCATAAAGAACACGGAGATCGTTCACGACCTTCCTGGCTTCCTCCTGGGTCAACCCTTGCGGGTTGTCCCAGGTCAGCAGCGCCTTGCCCGTTAAGGCAACGGCGGCACAGCTAATCCCGAAAGGGGAATGTTCCCACCAGTCTTCGCATCCGTCAGGTATCTCCCGCATAATCTCCAAGTCGAAGCTCGCAAGCTTTATCCCCTTTCGGTCAGTCATCACGCATATTCCTCCGCACCCACGGCCTGTTCCCGCATAATCGACAACAGTTCGTCCCGCTGTTTCTTGATTTCTTTCAGCATATTGAGGAAAAGCTTCTCCTTCATTTTGCAGTTGATGAGGCTGTACTCGATGCCCTCTTTGTTCTGGCCCTTCTTCAGGCTGAACTCCGTCACAACCCCCTGGTACGGCACGCCCTTGCTGGACATGCTCGTAATGTATTCATGGATGGCTTGCAGGTTCGAGGGCGGAAGAGTCAGCCGGTAGGGCAGGAACGCATCCGGCATTCTCACATGAACGCGCTTCATGTTCTTGCAGGCTTTTCCACGTCCCGCCGAGCCGAATTTATTCTGGTCGCACTTGGAGCACCACTGGGCCTGCGGAACCTCGCTCAACCCGGAAGGTCTCACACCGTCCGGGCTAAAGCACTGCGGTGGCGACCCGCCGCCTGACTCTTCAAAGGATACTTGCCACCACGCGTTCACGTTGTTGGTGTCCAGGATAATCCCCTCGAACTTGTCCACCTTTTCGTCCCCGGGCAGGATAAACATCTGGCCACGGTGAATGACTTCAATCTGAGGCAGCCTTACGTCCACCCCCTCCATGTTTTCCTTCAGGTCGAACAGTTCGGCGTAATCCTCTGCCGTGGCTACCGCCGTACCATCGGCCGTGGCTACTGCTTTCTCGGTCGTGGTTGCTTCCTCTTTCTCTTCGGGAACTTCCTCTTTTCCTTCGAACATATCTTGTGTTTCCACTGCCGCTGCTGCTTTTGCCATTATCTTTCCTCCAGCATCAAGTCGATGATTAAGTTTTTAAGTTGGTTTTTGCCCCATGAATTCCGCTTTTCGAGTTCTTTCAATAATCTTCTTACAAATGTCTGTAACTCCATTGGCTTTTCCACCTATCTACCTCTTTCTCATTGAGTGGCGCTATCGCTTTCTCATTCCAATCTTCTTTGTAGGCTCAGTCCAGATATACTCAGGGACTTCTACGCCTGCCTCTCGCCATTCCTTAACCATGCTGGCCAAGGACCTGGAGTTGACTGCCACGATCGTTATTGGATCAATGCCGACAGACTCCAGGAATTCAAAAAACTGCGGGTTATCCTCCTTTCTGCAACTTGCTTTCACACCGTTCAAGATGGAGAAAGTTGCGTTCCCCGTCCTAAAGGATTCCATGCCGGAATTGTCCATGAGCACCAAAAGCGTTTCCTCCAGGCTGGCACGGTTCGCCTTCACCTCATCGTAGAATTTCTTAGCGGCCTTCTCATCCAGCTTGGCCACCCAGAACGCTTCCGATATTGTCTTGAGGTCTTCCCCGGACGGATTCATCTCGTCCGGCAATTCGAACATCCTCTGCATGTCAGTCGGGCCGTTGGCCTCTTCCTCCATGGTGATCATCTCTTCGTGTTCTGCTTTGTTCATTTGGATACCTCTTACCAACCTAATTCTATGTGGATGTGTCTCAGGTACTTCGGGACATTCAGCACTCCCCTGATGCCTCTAAGGGAGTTGTAGTGCGTCGCTAAGATTGGACCCATGTCCCTAATGGTTGTGTCAGATTCGAAAATGAGAGACTGTGTTTGTCCGGAGCTGAATCGTTTGTTGATAACTCTTCTCGCGTCTTTCCTGCTGAAGCTATCCCTATGGCTTTGCAAGGCCACCGCATAAACGAGTTCACCCCCTTGCTTTTTCCAACCAAAGGATACTGCACCTACTTTGTTGTATTGAGAATCCCATGTCCTTATGTACCTGTATTCCAAGGCCAGGTTATCCTGCAACCGCCGCTCAAAATGCTTAAGGCTCTCTTTTTCTTCGTAGATTTTGCTCAGTCTTTCGGCCTTTTCCTTGTCAGGAATTTGTTCAAACCTGTGGGCTATCATTCCATCCTCCCCTTAATAAATGCGAACACTTCGTCCACTACTTTCTTCTTTTTACTCAGCGCCTTCACGATCACCTCATCCACTGTGTCCTTGGCAATCAGATAATAATATGAGCAGGCATTCTTCTGGCCGTACCTGTAGATGCGATCAGATGATTGTTGGTGAAGCTCGTACGAATAGGACATGCTGAAATAAACCATGAAGGAACAGCAGGTTAGCGTGATGCCATGGCCGACGGATGCCGGGTGAGCAACGAACACCTTGGCCTCGCCGCTCTTGAACTTCCGAATCGCTTCGTCCTTGCCTTCCTGCTTGATGGTTCCATCAGCACGTACCCAGGAGATTCCGGCCTTCGTCAGCATGTCCGTCACGGATGCAGCCTCGTGATGAAAATTCGTCCAGATAATTGTCTGGTCGTCAATCTCTTCCAGCAAATACTTTAATTCTTTGAGCTTGGAATGCCCTGTCACCACAATCTTATGCTCTTCGCCAATCAGGAACCCGGATGTGGCCTCACGTAATTTCATTAATTTTACAGCCGCATTTGCCGCGAGTACCTCGGTGTCTTCGAACTCAACAATTAGGTGCCGCTCCATTTCTTTATAAATCTTCAGTTCTTTGGGACTCAGGTAAACGTCCCGCACGTTGATGGTTTTTTCAGGCAGGTCCAGCACGTCATTCTTTTTGACAACGGACGTTACTTTGGCCAGCTTCTCCATAAACTCAATGCGTTTGCCTTCCATCATTTTCCACTGGTACCCACCGTACCCGGCAGGGTAGAAATACCTGGACCGGAACCCGTAGAAGCTTGTCGAGAACAGTTCCTGGTCGAGCATTCGTATCTGGGAGAAGTATTCCATCTCGGAGTTAGGAGCGGGTGTCCCACTGAACAGATACACGTAGGGCATATCATCAGCGAACTTAATCAAAGCCTTGGTTATCTTGCTCTTAAACTCTTTTACTTTGCTAGATTCATCAACGATGAGCATCTTGAAGCCAACCTTGGATAACTCATCAGCAATCGCCCTGAACGAATCAAAGTTAATGACCGCTATCGAACAGCTTTCCAAGGCTTTCCGGTAAGCAATGGCGCCCGATTGTGACTTCCTTCTTTTCTTGAACGCCCAAAGGTTAATGATTTTCAATCCTGGATAGAACTTCTCAGCGTCCTCTATCCAAGCGTTTGTGATAATGGATAGCGGACACACGACTAGGGTTTTGACTCGCTTCTGCACGCAGATTTCAAGCCCGATTAAAGTTTTTCCTACGCCTGTTTGGTAGAAGAACCCATGCCGTGGCCGCTCAAGGGCCAGCTCAGCGCCTTTACGCTGATGGTCCATGAGGTACGACGAAGGAACCCACGAAATAGGCTCATGCGTAAGATACGAACGAATCTCGGGTGGCGTGTGTGTGGGGAAAGTACGGCTGAACGATTCAGCGAAGTTGTGGGTTACGGGATGGTGCCACACCCGGGTCTTGCGGTCGAACCGCATGCCCAGGCCGTTCCGGTTAAGCTGGTTGATGAGGCTTTCATCGTAGGGAGCCTTCAGAAATAGGGTCCCGTCTGTCACGGTCACTTGCATTTTGTTCCTCGGTCTTTTTCATTTTTCTTTTTGTAGGCAAATTGTCTCTTACGATGTTCAGCTCTAATTTTTTTTTAGCGTACTTTTTCGTTCCGAAACTTTTGCTCCGCCGTTAGGCTGAAAAGACTCTATCCGATGCTGGATAAAATGTCAAGGGTTATTTTTTGGCAGGGGTTGTCATGCCCCATGCAGCCTTCAGGGTTTTCATTAAGACAAGCATTGCCTCTTCTTTACGGTCCGGCTTTATAAGCCCAAGGTTTATTAGTTGGGATATAGTATTAGCGGAAATGATGTCCTTCTCTCTTTGTGGTAGCCCTTTTTTATGCCATGCCATTGTGGTTATCCTCCAGCCATTCACCTACTTCTTCGGGTGATCCTTCCTCTAATCCGCAATCCAAGCCCACGGCGGTTACACCTTAAGATTCTCCTGAAAACAATTACCGTGTTGACCATAGCATCGTACAAGCGCCTCTTTTGCGCTCGTTTAAATTTACGGTATTCATTAATGGCTTTATTCTCTATGAGCGTTTTAAACCAATAAACCATGTCATCATGCAAGTCAAAACACAGATAGTAGGATGGTGAAGTCGATGTGGATGAATAGAAGTCATCAACGCCCCCGTGTGTAGATGTAGAATCATGGTCCGTATTTTCTGAAGATGTAAACATCATGTCAGCTCCATGAATTTAGCTATCACTTCGCTCTTGCCGCGAAGTTCAGCAAAGGTCTCAACCCGTGCTTTTATGTCCTGGTAAATAGCCTTATAATGAACATCCTTTTTCATCCCCGCTTCCAGTCCTTTCATTATGATTTGTTCGCCCGTTCCAACTGTCATCAACTGTTGTGTCGTCATGACTTCCCTGAGATTCTTAAACTTACCTTTGACAATGAACATCATACCATTGAGCATCTTAGTGATGTTGTTGTAATACATATCAGCGTTAGCGCTACCTTGGCCTTTGGCGTATTCGCAGAATTCTTTCATGACGTCCGTGGCGTCTCTCCTAATAATTTTACTGGCGGAACGGATTCGTTTATACTCAGGTTCGAGCTTATATTTCTGGAGAGTATCCAGCTTTCGTCTCAATTTGAAAAACTCTTTTATGAGACGCTTCTTGAAAAGTCTCACGACATCAGTGTTCCTCATGTACGAACCAAGAAGGAAAAACTGTTCTTCGGTCAACCAGAATTCTATCGCTGGCCGTCCTTTCGTCTTGACCTTTCTCACTTTCAAAGTGGAAAACTCTTCAAAGTCATCACGGTATTTTTCGATTAATTTTGTAACCATCTCGTGTTTTCGATTGAACCCTTGAGCGATAAGAAAAGTTCCAGCTCTCGGTACGTCTTCAAATACTTCCACGACATCTGCTTTCATTGTGTTCTCCTAACATGGGTTGTCACTACAACCCATAATAAGGCTTGTTCTAGTTAATGTCAAGAACTTTCCAAACAAAAAAAGGCCCCACGGTTTTCACCGTGGGGCCGGAAATATCGATTCTTTTTTGTTGACATTTTATCCGCTGTTGGATATTAAGCGTTATGGACTTGCAAACATTTCTCAAAAAACATAAGCTGTCGATGATAGCTTTCGCCATGCGATACGGGGTGGCCTACACCACGGTGTGGCGAGTGGTTAATGGTGAAGGGACACCAACCGTCAGAGTAGCAAAACACATCGAGCTGGCTACGCTTGGCGCTGTCCCTGCCGGTGTTACGCTGGGCCTAACCACATAATTTTCCTATCCTGGGTAAAAATCCGCAATGACCGAGAAGAATCTCACCAAAAAGGTTTTAAGTATCCTCAAGGATATTGGTGGCGTCCATCCTGTCAGAATTATCCCCGGTGCCTACGGAGGCATGAAGGGCGTATCAGACATAATCGTGTGCTGTGACGGTAAATTCGGTGCAATCGAACTGAAGGTTGGGAAGAATAAACCAACGAAGTTGCAGGAACGATTCCTCACCAACATTTCATCCGCTGGCGGGTTCTCCTTCGTTTGCCGAACCGTCGAAGAAGTCCGTGAAGCAATCAGGAGTATACAGAATGGCGATAGACAACCTGCTGGAATCGTGCCTCGGATATAACACGTTAGGATGGTCGACAGTCCTGGCAAGGAAAATGGATAAGCTCCCAATCAAAAGCTGGAAACAATATCAAACCAAACCACCCACCCCACAAGAAATCACCAACGACTGCAACAAATATCCTGAATCTAATATCGCAATCATCACAGGGAAAGTATCCGGACTTATCGTAATCGATATTGATTCGGCTGAAGGCATGGAGAAATACATCGCTGAATGCGGTGAGCTTCACCAAACTATTCAAGCAAAAACCGGGCGTGCCGATGGCGAAGGGCTGCACCTTTATTTCAAGCATCCCGGTGACGGCCACTACGCGAACATGGCCAAGGTGCTCCCGGGAATAGACGTCAGGGGCGATGGTGGGTACGTGATAGGACCACCCAGCCTGCACGAATCCGGCAACACCTACCAATGGCTGAACATCAACCCGCTCGAAGATGGCTTGGATGACCTGATGGATTTACCGGACGATGTCAAGGCCATGCTTTACAAAAAGGACCCGAACAAAACGCCCAACAATGAGCCTAAAAACTCATCCGATTGGGTAAACGATGCGCTCTTAGGCGTCGAGAAAGGCAAGCGCAACGAAACAGCAGCCAAGCTGGCAGGGTATTACGTTCTAATGGGTCACAACTCTTCCGAGATTGAAAGCTTGTTACGGATATGGAACATCCAGAATTTACCGCCGATGGAATTTAAGGAAATTCGTAAGATAGTTAATTCGATTGTTTCAAGGGAGGGAGAAAAAGGATTGGAAGACCTCTTGGGGGGAATAGGAAAGGATAAGGTTTTGATTGATAAAATCGAAAGGCTTATTTATGCAGACGGTACAATAAAATTCAACGTGAAACTAATAGGTTACGGGAATTACGTCCAGTGCGATATGAAAGAGCTTGGAACTTTTTCCACATTCAAGTGGAAGTTCGGGGAAATTGTCAACTATATTCCGGACACCATCAAGCAAGCCACATGGGAGCGCCGGGTCAACAACGCTCTCGATAACGCCAAGGAAGTTAAAATCAGCGACGAGGAAACCAACCTCGGCGCCGTGGCCCACACCATCAACTCCGTCCTATCCAACAAAAACGTTGGGTTCGATGTTGACCGCATAGACCGCCAGGTAGTTGTGGTGGGCGAGAACGGCAACCGCAAGATAGCTACGAAAATGCCCGTCCTATTAAATATGATACGGGTCGAAGGCGAGCGGGTCGACCGCAAAGAGATGGGCGAAATTCTCAGAAGGTTAAACTTCTCCAACCAGTCAGGGCTGAAGAACAGCGACCGCAAGACCGTCCGGTGCTGGGTCACTGGCTTCGATGCCTGGAAGGAGAAGTATGATTTGAATATAGAGCTTGATTAATCCCTGGTGGCCCTCTTCTTAGGGGGCCACGTGCAGCCGCAATTCTGGTTATAACTTCCACAGAACGCGCACTTCAATGTCTCTATGTGCTCTTTGTATCCCTCTGGTTCACCGTCTCTCTCGATAAGTCTCTTGTCAAATTTCGTTACGATTTGGCTCTGCCTTGCTATTTCCATCCCATACCCCTCCTGGTCTTAAGTTTCAAAACATCAACCGGGCAGTGCAAATACACTGCCCGAACAGTATCCACAGTATCTCCCATCAGCGTCGCCACCTCCTCAATGCGCATGTTCCCGCAGAAAAACAGGTACGACGCAAAGTAATGCCGAAAAACATGAGGGCCCCGGCCGTCCTTGCCGTTCTTCAAGCCTAAATCCTCCAGCATGTCCGTCACGATTTTCTTGATCCGGTCCACGGCAGGGAACAACCTGCCAATGAACTTCTGAGCGCCCACCTCGTCCCGGTAGGCAGCCATCAGCTCATAGGTTTCTCTCGAAAAGAAGGCCGGCCTCGGCTCCGTTTTGCTGTCGCTCAGGAACATGGTGCCTTTCTCCAGCTCGATATCGCCTCCCCTCAATGTGGATAATTCCCTGGCCCTGCAGCCCGTGTCCATCAAAAGCCCAACGATGAGTTTATCACGCGCAGCATTAACGCTTTTGGGGAAGCCATACACCCGACACTGGCCGATCTCCCCCTGGCTTAGCCAACGCCTTGCGTGCTTCAGCTTGAACGCCTTCTTGCCCGTGTTGCTGATGCTGAACGTGTACTGGGACGGGAAGCCCGCCCATTTCAGGAAGATTTTAATGCAGGTGAATTTGTGGTAGATGGTCTGGTCGGTTATGCCATTGCCCTTGAGGGATTCCCCAAGGCAATGAAGGTTCTTTTCGACATCTTCGATTTTTTTTATGCCGTGCTTCTTGCAGAACTTTCCCAAATCCTGAAGCGCAAAGCTGTAACCGTCCCGGGTGGCTTTCGCCAGGGACGTTACGTGCGGGGTTTCACGGTAATCCTGGATGTAATCGTTTATCGTGGTCATTCATCTTTCACCTCCTTCCTTGCCTTGATAAGCTCGAACATATCAATCTCAACATTCAACAAGCACATATTAACCTTCGTCAACTCTACGATAACCTTGGTCAACTTCTTAATTTCACTCTCTAATGTCATTTCATCACCTCCACTTCATCCCAGGGTTAGCCTGAAGATGCTTGGCAAGGCTACGCACCTTGGTGTAGCACCCCAGGCACAGGTCCGTATCGTTATCGAATCCCACCGCGTTCCCGTCGATATTGTCGTTGCAGAAGTAGCAGGTCGTATCGTTGGCCTTATCGTACAGGTCGTCAATCTCCTCGAAGAAGATGCTATGATCCTCGCCCTTCAGCCCTTCTGAAACGTCCGACTTGATAATCGTGAACAGCAATCCGATCATCAGCTCCCGCTTTACCGGGTCCATGTCCTGGTAAACCGCCCAGGCTTTCTTAAACCCGATGTCCGTTTTGTCCCGCATGTGTTTCTGGTAATGGCTCAGCTTTTTGTCGAAGTCTATTATTTTTGACAATCTGTGTCCTCCTCAATTTTTAGGTTCACGGTTTCTCCATCTTCCAGGCGTTCCTGGAAATCGTCAGCAATGAACCACTCAGCGTGGATAGTGCCGACCAGGTAATCCTTCTTGTCGAAATGAGCGTAAAGCTCAATAACATCGTCATCCTTCGGGTGCTTATTCGCCGTTACTTTCATTTTTCCTCCTCAAAATCAAGGTCGACCCTGGTAATCGTGTCGTCTCCGTACACGTTAAATAGTTTTGCAGCGTTCCCCGGGTCTTGCAGGATTGCAAGCGCCTGCTTCGCAGCATCCCTGGGGCTATCTGCATGCAAATCTATCCTCCATTCAACCATGTAATTCATGTTTTCCTCCTTAAAATCGGTAAGAATTATTCGGGCGCCTCACTTTTTGCATCCACTTGGAATTTGCCCCGGCGTTTCTCCCCAAGTCCAACAACCCACGTGTATCCTTCATAACCAGCCCCTCAATCTCCTCGTCCTCAATGACTTCCTCAAACACGCTCCTGAAGTCAGTCGGGAACTGCTCGGTAAGCCCGATCGGTTCGGCGTTCACCTCGAATAATTTGTTCAGCAGGTTCCTGCGAAACCAGAAGGGTTTACCGATTAGAAGCTCGTTGTTCCAAATGAACACATCGTAAAAAACTATCTTGTTTTTCGTTCCAATAACTTTGCCGTGTCGCAACTCGCCATCCAGTAGGCAATACCCGGGCAGGCCCTTCAGGCCGTCCAGGATTTCCTGTGTCGGGGAATAGCTCATCAGCTCTCCGTGCCGGTTCCAGAACTGCGGAACTCCGTTCATCACATGCAGCTGCAACCGGCACCCGTTATACTTCCGCTCCGCAACCCACTGCTTATTCATGCTCATAGACTCGAACATCGGCTGGTCTATGTGCAACAGCCTGGGTTTTTCGGGGTAGAAATACGTTTGCTTTTTTAATTTCATAGCTCATCCTCCGGTATCGCATCGTAAGAATCGTCATAAACAACCGCAGGCGGTAACCCCTTAATTCTCCGAATAGGGTTGGCCTTCTCAACGCAAGCCCTGCAAATCGGTTGGCGTTTCCCGTCTATCCGTATGGACGGAACACGATGCGGGTTAAACCCGAAGACTTTTCCGCAACTGTAGCATTCTCCGTACATCATCACATAGCCCATCTTATCACCTCAAACTAGGTTTATAAGGCCGAGCGAACGTCCGAAGCACTGGCAATTCCGCAGCTTCCACGATACCGTACATCCGCCGGTCAAATTCTTCCTTCACCTTCAGGGATACTTTCGTGTCAAAGAACGTCCCGAACTGAGCACCCACCAACTCCATCAGCTCCGCTTTCAGATCCTCGTCCTGAAAAACTTCAGCTTTCAGCGTCACCTCAAAGGTTTTGTCGAACATATCGTCAAAGCTGTTCCCAAGGATCTCCATGAGCTGCTCCTCATCGTCAGCGTTCACAGAAAACCTATTCGAACTCACGTACTTGACGTTATCGTTGTTCCCCTGAACCGTGTAGGAATGCCGAAACATCCCGGCGTACCCGTCAACGTCCTGGTGGTCCCTGGCAAACCCGATAATCATGTCGCCCGAATCGTCCATGTCGGCCTTGGCCTGCTTAGCCAGCAGTTTGGCCCCAATGTATCGGTCCACCTCGCCCTTGATGTCCTTCGGGGTGTTGATGACCGGCACTTTCGTCTTGGCTTTCTTGGCCGAGACTTTCGGCTTGGCAGTTTTTGCCAGCATGTCCTCAAAGCTTGGAGCCTTTATTGGTGCTACTTTTCTTGCTGCATTTCCCATTGTGCCTCCTCCCAGATTCTCACAATCTGGCGCTCGATGTTGTCCTTCTTAACCATCACGTCCGCGTCCACGATATGCTGTGCCACCTTGGTGGCTTCGTGGTACTGCTCATCCATTCCCAACAACGAAAACCCCTCAGTTTTCTGAAGGGTCTCGTAGACTTCTTCCAATAGCCTTTTCATGGCTCCCAATGTTCCAACCTCCTCTCTTTCATCCTCTCGTACAGGATGTCATCGTACTCATCATCCACTGGGGTGTCCTGCCTCTCGTCTATCTCAGCACCGCAGAAGGGACAAAATTGCCAGTCGGCTCCCTTCAGGCTATCAGTTGGCCCTGCTGTTTCGTAGCCGCATTCGGTATGCCACTCGAATTCATCCTCGATGTAATACCACTTGCATTTCTTTTCCATTATTCCTCCTTTTTGACAAACTCCATAGCCTTATCGACCGGAAGAGAAGTGGCCCAAACTATTTCACCAAACGTGTCACTTAGCTTGGGCTTCCTCGCAAGATTGATTATCTTCCGGTCAGTTGGAACTACAATCGTATTGAAGTATATCTTCTGAAACTTTTTGGCTTTCATCCTACGCCGCCTTCCGGAACTTAATCTTCCGCTTCACCGTGCCGTCAGCCGAGTAGCCGCTCAGGTCGTCGATGTCATCAGCCAGGCCCTTCAGCTTGTCACCAAATGCCTTGGCCGTTCCCCAATCGTCCCGGATCAGCTTGGCATCCGCATCGTCCAGGGTAGCTTCCAGCTCCCGCACCTTCTGTTTAATATCGTCCAGCTCAAACAGGTCGGCCACGTAAGAATATTTCTCGATGATGCTCTTAGGCTTCTTCAATGTCGCCGCCGTAATCTTATCGCCGGTGTCGAGTATCTTGCCGGCGATGATGTCGCACGATTCGATCAGCGCAACACGGGCCTCCTTCAGCGCCTCGTTTTTCAGCTTCTCGTACTGGTCATCAAGTTCCTTCCGGAACTGCATCTTGGCCGCAATCAGTTCGTCCGGGTCCGCCTCAGTGGCGCCTACGTTGCTCACCTCAAACACAATCCACTTGATTTTGAATTGGTTTAGAATCTGCTCCTCGGTCGGCCACTTTGCCGTCTCAAGCACCGGGTATTTCTGGATCATCTCGGCTTTCAGCCTGGGGTACTTCACCACCAGGTCCTGCCCGCATTCCAGGTGTCCTGCCCGCATTCTCTCAAGACCTTCCTTAACGAACAGCGTGTTCTTGGAAGGGATGAAGTACGCCCCCCGCAGGAAGAAAGGTTTCCCTGCCCGATCCATGAAGCTGTTCACCTTGCTCCTGATACCGCCGATTTCTTTCCGGACGTTCAGCGGCAACAGGAACTTCTTGCCCAGCTTAAAGATGTCCAGAATATCCTCGGCTTCCTTGTCCAGGTCTGCCGCCCGTAATTTATCCGTGGCAGAAAACGTGGACGTTTGGACCGCCCACACCGACCCATTGTGATACAGGGTCTCCGATACTTTCTGAGTTACCTTGTCACTTTTTCGATTTTGTCGTGCCATGCTTTTTACCTCCCTTGTGTGATTTGGCGTTTTGTTTTTTTCCGGAATTTCCAATTCCAATACTTTCCGGTTTTAGGTTTCCAGAACTTCCAGTGTTCCCGGGAAATACTCAGCGAACATCGCCTCAAGCTCAGCCAACCTTTCTTCCTGCCAATCGCTTCTGGGCGAAATTCTTCTCAGGTGGTTACATTCACCCTTCAGCGCCTCATGCAGCAGAAACGAGTAAGCCCCAGAATAATTGTCCTGGAACTTTTTCCATCCCTCTTGCGAAATGTAATTCATCATTTGTTCACCTCCCCTGTTTGATTTAAACATCCAATAAAAAACCCTGAGCGCCTCAAGCCCAGGGTTCTCGATTGATGTTCAAAGACGGCTTATCCTCCTAAAACGCCATGTTTACGGTCAACTTCTGCCATCCCTCCTCTTTTGCCTTGTCCAGCGACCAGCTTCTACCCTTCTGTCTGCACGCTATTTGCGCTTTGGCAATCCCGTAGGACTGTTTCAGGACGCCGGCGGTTTCCCCGAGCTTTTCGGATAATCCACCGTATTTCCAGAAGTCCCACAGTAACTGGTTTTTACCGTTCTTGTTCACGACTCCGATTTCGTACTTGGCTCCCGGGATGCGAATGGCGTGGTGGCACTTGCCAAGCTCCTCCTTCGTGAAGCCTTCAGGCATGGGGTCGTTCTTTCCGATGCTCCCGAACCATTTGTAGGTTTCCTGATTCTCGATAAACTCCCACCCTTTGTTCTCACACATCTGTTTCAGGGCCGGGATGTCGTACCTTTCAGACGGGTTTATTTGGGTTATGTGGCTCATGGTTTCTCCTTATTGCCAGTTCCTTGGCAAATTGGGCATTTTACCTCTTCAGTGTATGCACCACTTGGGTATTGCCTACGACGAATACCAGGGGCATCCTCCATATCTCTATCCCTGTCAAAACATATCGTTCCGCAACCTTCGCAACAACCACACTCGCTATATTCATCCACAGAGTTTTGCTGGGCTATATCCATAGCTTTTCTCCTTCTGGATGGCCTCAGCGTTTGCCATGAACCATTCCACCTTCTGTTTTACATCGCCCTCTTCCCCAAGGGCCTGCACAAGAAACTTCGTCGCTTCCTTGCAGCCCTTGCCGTGATACCCGAAGGCTTCAATCTCAATCTCGCCTTCCGGGCCGAATAGGATTTCTATTTTTTTCATGGTGTTTCTCCCTCCGCCACCGCGTACTCCCAATACCCATGCGGCGTCTCAATGTGCTTTTTTACATAGGCGTTTCCGCCGGGGTTGCCCTTCCCGTAAATCATCAAATGCTGGCGAATGGCTTCCAGGCACCACAGGACTCCCCCTATTTGCCGATCTTTAATTTCTATCGTGATTTTCATGGACTCCTCCGTTCCACGCCCGTTTTGTTTTCTCCACGTACTCATCAGCCACCGCTTCGGCCTGCCGGTAGGATATCTCCTTCAGGTTCCTGCCATCAAAATGCAGGGCCAAGTCTCCCCGGCCATACCGTTTGTTCATCCCCTTCACGACCGAAATCTCCTCTCTCAGCAAATCTTCCCGATTCACGTAGCCGAACAGGTACTTGATAACCTCGCCGTCTTTCGGGTACTTATCCGCACGATTCAGGAAAACTATGTGCGTCCCGGTCGCTCCCGTGAAGTGCAGAAACGGGGTCGTAGGATTATCGCCAATCGTTTTCTTGTCATGCACCAGCAGGTCGTCCCGGTACGACTTAATGAACGGGTCGGCCTTGTTCTTCACTTCTTCGTAGATGTTTCTCATTTCGTCACCTTTATCTTCCGGATGCTCGGACCCACCTTATCCACCTTAGAAGCCATCAGGCACACGTTCTGGGCCTTCTTTCTAAGGATGTCAAGCTTCGAACCCATCATCTGAGCCGTAGGCACCACGAACTCTTTGGCCTTATCAGCACAAACGCCCTTCATCTTCATGATCCGAGCCAGCTTCTTGATGTCCCTTCCGGTCCAGCCCTCGAAGTTGAAGTTCCCGGGAATGTCCACGTTTTTCTTCTCGGACCAAATCCGGGCAATCCCCTTGCATTCGTCCTTCGTGGGCATGTCCAGAAAGAAAATCGCGTCCGTTCTGGATGCCAATGCACCGTTACTCCACGTTAGAATCGGCTCGATGTCGTTGCAGGTCATGCTGAAGTACGCTTCTCCTAAGCGGTCCTCCATGTTCTTCAGCAGTTCCTGGCCAATCCGGTCGGCCACGCCACCATCGGACTTGCCACCTTCGCCCATGCCCGATATAGCTTTCTCCACCTCGTCAATGAACACGATCGGCCGGTTGAAGGCGTAAATTCTCCTGAAAGCGTCCAGGGTATTGTTCTCGGTCTCACCGATGATGCCGCCTCTCAGCCCGCCAATGTTCAAATCCAGCACAGGCTTTTTGGTTTCGTTCCCAAGGGCTTTCGAGAAATGGGATTTCCCACCGCCCGGCATACCAAACAGGATCACGGATGATCCTTCATGGCTTCGAATGCAGTCAGGCACCAGGTCCTTGGCCACGTCCAGGCCGTACAAATCATCAAAGGTTTCCGAATACTCCGTGTATTTCAGGTATCCAGTTGATTCCAGTTGCGATGCCTTCGCCTCCAGCACCACCCGGTAGTCTATAATGCCCTCTTTCTCGACCAGGCTCAGCGCCAATGCGTTCTCGGCGCCTTCCAGCGTCAAGCCCCTCATGGCGTCCACAATCGCGATGGAATTTTCCGGCATGGTCACGCCCGTATTATCGCAAATAGTGACCAAAAGAGCTTCCAACTCCGATTCTCCCGGCATGTCAAATTCCAGCATCTTAATGGAATCCCTCACGCCCAGCGGTATCGAATCCCCGTGGCTCAAGAATACGACCATCTTGCCGGACGCCTTCAGGTGGTCTTTCAGGTTCAGCGCTGTTCGCTGCACCATCACGTCCTGGAAGAACTCATGGAAGTCGTGCATGAAAATTATCGAGTCATCCGGGGCGCTCTGGAGCGCCTGCAACGCTTCAATAGGATTTTGCAGCTCGCTATTGAACGGTTTCCATATCCAGGTGCCTTCTTCTCCGTTAGGATTCACGAAGGCTCTCATGCCATCCGCAATGTCCCACCGCATGAAGTTGACTTCAGGCGGTATCATCCTGCGGTTTTCTCTTACGATGCGGTCCTCTTCTGAGCTTGAAATACTTACCCAGAGGTATGGATACGCAGCGCGATGGTGGTTATACATTTGGTCCTCCTTGTTTGAGGTTGTCGGTTATTTTCCCAATAAAAAAGCTCCAAAGGAACCTTGCTCCCTTGAAGCTCATGTATTGGGGCCTCCATTACAGAGGCCCTCTTGAATCAGTTATCGTGTCATTTTATCACCTCGATAGGGGTTAAATAACAACCAGGAACGCCATAAGCAGGCCGAACCACAGCACGATGCCAAGAGCCAGCTTGGCGGCAGGGTCGCTATCCATCGATTGTCACGGTTAATTCTTTCTTGTCGGCAGCGAACCATTGCTGAACGTACAACGTGCCAATCAATGGCGGTTTTCCCTCCGCCGGAACTTCTTTGTACCTGACCGTGTTTTTCGTTTCTTTTTCTTTCGTGAACTTAATTTTTTCTGACATTTTGCTCTCCTTTATAATTTTTCAAAAAAGCTTCAGTAAACAGACGACATCTCTTCCCGTCCCGAATGAACCAGCTTTTCTTGGTCAACTCGTCCCTGCTCGAAAAGAGTATCCCATGATATTTCATAGCGGCTCTCACTTTAGGGGAAACGCTATGGTCCCTTGGCTCTGCTGGCGAAGCCAGAGCCGTTACGATCGAGACCACAACGAAAAAGTACGTTAGCATCGGGATCATTTTACCCTCAGCGGCATGACCAACGCCTCGAAGCCGCTCTCCTCATGGCCGATGAACATCGGTTTCTCGCTACTAAGGACAGTTATATCCAGCTCCTCATCCTTGAAGAAGTCCATGATTTGCAAAATGTACCGGGCGTTGAATCCAAACGTCATCGGAGGCTCCACACCACCCGACTCAATCGGAACGCTCGCTCTGGCGAACCTGTCGCCATCTTGCGTGTCCGCTTCCATATCAATCGAACCGTTGAAGCTCATCCGGAGCGGATTATCGTTCACTGACGTTAGCGCCATGCTTTGTCTTAACGCTTCTTTCATGACGTTGGACTTCACCGTGCAGCTTACGTCCTGGCCCTCTTTATACTTCAGGATGGCCTTATAGTCCGGGAATACGCTCTCCATTTTCCTGGCCGAGACTTTAAAGCCGGTGCTTTCCAGGAACACGTGCTCTCCAGCGGTCGTGCCGGTGTTAAGCCCGGAAATCGCCGCTTTAATCTCGGAGACTTTCGATGTGTCGGGCAGCGTTTCTCCCGACATCTTCAGATAAAGTTCCAGCAGTTCAGGCTTCTTCAGCCCCGTCACGTTCGGTGCGGGGTTGGTCGTCAAGTCCATGCTGAAGGATATCTCAGCGTCGTTCTTAAGTGTTGCCACCACCTTGCTCAGGAACGTTCCCGACAAGAAAAACGGGTTGCTTACCGTCTGCCCGGTCTTGACGGTATGCAGCCGATGACCGTCCGTGGCCACCAGAATCTCATCCTCGAATTTCACGCCGTTCAGTTTGAAGCCCGAATCTTCCTCGGTCACTGCCGGAAGAACTCTCCTAATTTGCTCAACCGTGGCGTTCAACAGGTGCGTTGCGCCTTCAGGCTTTTCAATCATCTGCGGGCATTCGTCCTCATCGTAGTGACTCACAATCTCGAAGTAGTCACCAACCTTTAGGACAGACGGCGTGCCGTCATGCTTGAAGCTCTCGGTCTTCTCGACCTTGCCACACGCTTGGCACTGCAATTCATCATAGTCCAACGGGTTTTCCAGCTCGGCCAACGGCTCTTGATCTTCCGGCCTCACTTCGTTGAAATCCTCAGAACCACAAGAAGGGCAGGTCGCCACCGGCGCCGGTATGCCACCAATGGCCTCCAGCGTCACGTCCTCTGTGTCTAAATTCTTGATGGATTCCTGAAGCTTTTTCTTGTCGAGGTAAAGGGTAACGGCCTCAGTCTCCTCGACCACCATACCACCCAGCATTTCATGCACGTACTCACTCTCCAGGTCAGTCGATCGTACCCGGATCGTTCCTGTTTTCTCGAACCGAAGCTCCACCTGATTAAGGATGGCCATATTCGCGTGCTTATCAGCGAACCTTGCAGCCGTCTTAACCGTGTCGAGCAAGTCCTTTCTCTTGACAGTTGTTTTCATTGCCTGTCTCCTTATGGTGTCGCAGCATAGCTGCATCACCTATGTTAGAGGTTAATATTTACCGCATGGAGCGTAGCTCCCTAAAATACCAAAGGGCCTATACAGTTCCAACTGCATAAGCCCTTTTGTGTTTCAGGCTTATTCTGATATGTTATTTTTCTTGGTTCATCCTTTTGATGATATTCAGCCTGATTCTCTCAGAGTATTTGACCTCTTTCTCAGGCTTTGGCCTTTTATAGAAACCTTTGCAACGAGCAGAGCAGAACTTATCGTACGAAGCTAGGATACGAAAGTATGGCTTACCACATTGCCTGCAAGCCGGCATCCGTTCATACTTCATCCCGTTCATCTCCCATGTGTATTTGCTCGTTTGAGTCAACCTCTCAAGATTTCGTTTAGATGCCTTCATCCCGGCACCTCCCAATCGAGACCGCTTTTTCGGTGTATTTTCCATCTTGCTTCCTCCAAACGCAAAAATCCCTGAGTGCGATTACAGCCAGACACGGCCGCTCGGTCCTTGCGGATACCGAACACTCAGGGATATTTCGCATAAAAAAGGCCGATTCACGCCCGGCATGGCGGTGTCTGTTGTAATCGCCATAAAATATATTTGAATATATTTTCTATGTCAAGTTCTTTTCTAATACATGCCACCAGGACCACCCTGGAGGCATGGACTAAAAAAGATGACCGAAGGGGGTGACGATCACCCTTGATAGATCATGGCAATTTCCATCTTACCAGCGTTTGGATCATTGGCGATTTCCAGTGGGTTCGGCATCCGGTCTAACCACCTGGCGATATAGGAATAACTTTCCCTACCACACAATGGGCAGCGTTTAGTGATGAAAACTTCTTTGCAATCTTCGCATAGTTTCGCCTCTGAAAGTCTCATTTTTCCCTCCAATTTGGGTGAACTCAATTTGGCTAATGGCACGCCAAGACACATTTTATGGCTCATTATACCTGTTAGGTGGTTTTCACGTATGTGTCAGAATTTTCTACCAATCCACCGGGCAACACCTCCAATAAAGCGTGTACACACTACACTTGGTCTGTGGCCGGGAGCTGAAAAGAGCCGAAAAGCCATGGTATATGGTGAAATTAGGGCTTTTCCCACATCAAACGTAGTGCGTACGTGTATTGGCTTTTTTAGAGGCTTAAACGTAGCAACAAGTGTAATAATTTCTAGTACATATGTCAACTAGTGAATGGACACGTTTAGTTGTGTACAGGTGTCGTAAGTTGTCGAAATTCCAGCATATTTTGCACACACTTGCTATGATCGTAGTGTGCCCAAAAAGTTGGTGCCTGTACGCAAAAAAATCAAAAAAAGTGGACATTGCGTACAGGCATCAAATTTTTGATCGGGTATTCTGGGGATTTCTCGGGCCGACGGAGTGCCGGCCACTAGGATTTTCTTTCGGCGGGGGTAGTGAGGTGGGTCATGGTGAAGGACACAGCAAGCTGCATCCAGAAGAATGGAATTTCTGATAGAAGTACCTGTAAAATTTGTTCAGCGTTGATGGATAGAATTTCATCGCGACTATTTCCTTGTGGGTGAAGCCGTCTGTTCTGAGATTGCAATAGATTTCCAGCATGGCTTTTTCCTCCTGAAATGGGTAGATTCTCAAAAAATTCCCTATAACGCGCGAGGGAAAAAATAAATTATTTTTTTTTCTTGCGGGGCGGCTATCTAATATACGACACAATGGTTTTCCCATAGCCGTCTTGGGTTCGAGTGAGCAAGAATGATTCAAGAGATTTGCTTATGTTTCTCGCTGCCTTCAGGGGGATGCCTAGATCCCTCATCCTGCAAAATAAATGCAAGGGGTTTATGCGGTGGGTTAGCCAGTTTCTCATGATGGTTCCCTCCTGTGTTTGGTGGCAGCAAAGCTGCACAGTATTTCCTTAATGATTTCAGCCACTTTACATCGCCCTAAGTGGCCAGACTCTTTAGGGTAGATGTTTTCCCCCGCGCGTTATAGGGGTGGTTTTTCTAAGGCGCTGAAATGGTTAGGGTTATTGGTGTTGATTTTCCATGAAAAGTCCGTGCAAAGAGCCAGGGGTAAGGTAGCTCCTTGAATGGCGTTTTCATGATTTTTAGGCGTAGGCTAGAAATTTCCCGATCTCAAAGCCTACTTCAACCCAGAATATGCTCACGATGCTCATGAGGAAGATGCAGATGATCGTCTGGAAATTCCAGCGGCACTGGATTAAATCACGAATGAAAAATCCCATGCCGACCAGGTATCCGACAAAACAAAAGGCTGTTATGATTGACCATGCAGTTATCACTTTTTCCTCCTGATGATGTGTGTTCTTTGGGGCTTGGATTTCAGGGACTCAATGAGTTCCAGGGTTGACTTTAGCTTTTTCTTGGTGACTCGGTACGTTTTCGTTTTCTTGTCGTATTTCCAGGTCGTGGAGCTTGCTCCCATAGCGGGAGTGGCAAAGGCCAGGATAATTGCCAATGTTAAGGTTTTCATGCGTCCTCCTTCATGGCAGCGAGTTGCAGCAGGATGTGGGTATGTTCGTTTATATCATTCCCGTCCCACCAATCAATGACCATTTTCCAGAACATAATTTCCTCCATGATGTTGATTTACCCATAAAAAAAGCCGACCCAATTTGATAGGGTCGGCATCTTTTATGAGGGGGCCAGCGATGTTTCTCGCTGACCCCATATATTCTCGCCTTTGTTACATCACGGCTAGGCGTTGGCAACCGCTTTGTACTTCACGATTTCTTCCGACATTTTCATGGCGGTGGCTGTCAGGCTTTTCACCATCTGTTCAGCCTTAATCAAGTCAATCTTTTCCAGGAGCGCATTTGCGTGGCCGTTCCCCAATGGGCTGGAAAGGTACTTGTTGACAGACTTTTCCATGTAATTGAAATAAGTCTCCACGTTTTTCAATGTGAAATTTTTCCCATCATGAACACACACCAGGTTTTTGTCCGTCTTGACTCCCTTGGTCTGCTCAGTATCGAACATATCCTGATTTTCCTTGCGTCCCGCGAGAGATGCCGCAACTTCATCGGCGTAAGCATCCACGGCAGCGCATTGAGCCTTGCTGGTACGTCCACCCTTGAGAGCCTTCTGCAAGGTTTTCTTAACATTTTTCAGCTCATCTGACATGAATTTCTCCGTGATGTGCCGAGCGGTCTGCTTGCTGATGTCACCGCTGTTCAGCACTTTCTTGATGGCTCCAGGAGCTTGGAACAGAACTCGATCATCCTGAATGGCCTTGACGGATTTTCCTATCTTGGCCGCAACGATCTGGATGCGAATTCCTTCCTGTATGGCTTTCTCGGCCACATTGATTAATTCCATGGGCTTATGGTTCAGCACCATGTTGGAGCGAGCCTGCTCCAGACGCATCTTGGCAATTTCCTTGTCAGTCAAGTCCTTGTCAGTCACTTCACTGATAATGCAAGGAATTTCCGGCAGGCCAATCTGCACGGCACTGGTGGTTCTGTGTGCGCCATTCTTGACGATCAACGTACCATCGGGCATTTTCCTGACTACGACCGGACATTCCTGGTCATAGCCGTCTGTTTTCATGGAAAATGCCAAGTCGGACACATGGTCTGCATCCAGACTTTCTCGTGGCTGGTCTTCATCCAGAACCAACAGCTTTGGGTCTACCATTTGAATTTTCATTGTCTCCCCCTTACTCAATAACGGCAGGAACCCCAGATTTTCCAAACGAAAACGTGGGACTCAATGCCATAGACTACAAACCAGGAAGCAAGCGTATATTTTCCTGGTTTGTAGCGAAGCGGGACTTTTGAGCGATACACCCATATCCACTGTCAAGCAGGTGATGTAAACGTAAATTTTCCAAGATTTTCCACGTCGAAACGTGTAATTCTCCAGTTTTATGTTTGCCCGAAGGGTTCACACTGGAAAAATTCCTGTTAATTTCTCGCCCACAATGTACCTGCTTGAAAGCAGTATGGATGTCCGACCGTTTTTAATGGCCGGTTTTATTTGCTGTGTCGCCTAAAAGGGATACCATTGGGCAATATGACTCGATGCACAAGCGGTAAAGATTATCAAGAGATTCAATAGGCATTGTTAGCAACCAACCACAATCAAGCTATGGAAGCCTGATCCAGCCGGTTCTCACCTTGAAGAACCACTTGACATCCGCAAGGAAAATGCACTTTGCCACGTGCTTACTGATAATCCCCTGTTGGCGACAAGTGTATTTTTGATGTCTCAGAATACGAACTGAGCCACATTCTTGAATCCACAGTGCGGATTTGCTGCTATGGACGCCTACATGGATGAAAACACACTCTGCAATGCAGGACTACATTTGAGTGTGACAGCCGGAATCGGTGGCCGAGGCTGCAATAAGGCCAAGCATGATTGTGGAACATCCGCCAAACATGGATGCCAGTACCATGAATGACTTTGAGACTACTTCCCTACCCGCCTATCACAGATGTCTCAATATGCCGTGATAAACTGGACTGTTTTAAGCGGCTCGATTGACCGGCACGTTAGGTCGCCATATTAGGCCACTGGGGACAGTTCCCCACCCGTTTAATGCCTGGGTAGGCATACGAGGCGTTTCACCTCGCAGTCAGCCTGTTTTGGGGCCTGTGGACGGGATCGTTCTGGTTAAACTCCCCATTTCTGGGATCGTCCAGATTAAACTCCCCGAACTGTTCTATCCCCGAAACAAAAGTCCCGGACTGATACGGGAAAAGACTTGTAACCAGTACAAACGAACAGCGAACACCGCAGTGGTTTAATGGCTGACAATGTTCATGTTCCGGGTTAAAGCCCTTTAACCAATGCCCAATGAAAATGTGGGTATTGGTTGAAAGGTTTTAGGATTATGCGATTAACGCCCATTTACAAAATTCAATGGCTGGTTTGTCCTTAGTCGTTATGGCGTATCTCAAAAGGTGTGTAACCTTTTCAGAATCATCCATGAATCCAGTGATTGTCATAATGTCAATGGAGTCAATGGAGTCAATGGCATTTTGCACCATACTTAGGTGCCTGTAATACTGTTTTTTGTTCAAGTTCATATCCTCCGAAAAAGAGTTATCCACATTGCAATCATTCTAATCATTCTAATCATTGCAATCATTCTAATCATTCTAATCATTGCAATCATTCTAATCATTCTAATCATTGCAATCATTCTAACCATTCTAATCATTGCAATCATTCTAACCATTCTAATCATTCTAATCATTGCAATCATTCTAATCATTCTAATCATTGCAATCATTCTAATCATTCTAATCATTGCAATCATTCTAATCATTGCAATCATTCTAACCATTCTAATCATTGCAATCATTCTAACCATTCTAATCATTCTAATCATTGCAATCATTCTAAAATAAGGGCATATCAAAAACCCCACATACCTCTTAAACGATACAAACACAAAAAAAGTATCATCTAAAATAAGGGCATATCAAAAACCCCACATACCTCTTAAACGATACAAACACAAAAAAAGTATCAAAAAAAAGCAACATATCCAAAAAAACCCTTGACTATTGCTATCCATTATAGGATACTGTTTGTGAAATTGATTAAATGATTGTTTTTATTAACATTTTAAAAAAAGGGGAGCAAAAACATGGATTACAAAATAGGGGATTATGAAAAAAGAATGTTAAACAGAATCGAAAAACAATCCATCGAAATTTTAGAATCTCAGGCAAGGATTGACATTGAATTAATCCAACGAAGGTCACGTGTTTCAAGAATAACCTTTTGGAATTGGCTAACATCGAAAGAAGTAAGGAAAGAATTGAAATACTATAATGAAAACCTGATTAGCGGTAAAAGTAGTCCTTATTATAATGTAGTAATATAACAGGAAAGAGGAAAATATTATGAAAAAGTACACTGTTAATTTTAATGCTTTTAGTTTGGATGATGCTACAGACGAAACCCAAACAGTTATTATGCGTCTGATTGCCAAAAACCATGACATCCTTTATGGGAACCAGAACCATTTTGAAGCATATGTTAGGGTTGCAGCAAAAAATGTTTCGAAGGATATCCCAATTTGGCAAAAAATGAAAAATGAAGATGAATGGCAAAAAATAGATGCAATGCCGGCTAAAACCCTTGTCAAAAAAATCAATCTGGTTGACCTCACAAAAGATATCCTTAATAAAAGGGAAGTGAATTATTTGTCTCTTTTGTTAGCTGGAGACAAAAACGATGAAATAATTGATAACATGGGAGTTTCGGTAATTACCGGCAAACGTATTAAAAAAACCGTAATCAAAAAACTTAAAAAATGGTCAAAAAAAGATGAACTAAAAACATTATATCAAGATGATATTGCGATATTGCATAGCACGGATATTTCAGATTTAAGATATCGCAACATTGTATTGACAAAGGATGAATTAGCACTGAATGATGAAACGACCAAAAACCAGACGATGCTAGTTGAGGCCATACCCACCAAAAACCAGAATTACACTTGGGTCAAAAAAACATACTCTGGCAAAATCACAGCAAAAACAGTATCCAAGCCAGCAAAAAAGCCTGATTTGGTATGGTACGCTTTGCCTTCTGATCTGGATTCTTTGCCATTAACATACAATACCAGAATTAGGGAAAAAGCTGCATTAATCCATGCAATCGAGGCGGCGCGTTTACCAGATCAAAAACCCCCGATTCAAAAACATGGCCATAGAGATTCGGTAAAAATGATCAACCAAAAAATTGATGATGATTATGAAAATGTTTTTGACAAGTACGGTTCCGATATTAGAATCTTGAACCGATAACAAAAAACCCGAAAACAAAAAAGCCCTTGCTATAATTGCAAGGGCTTTTTTTTGTCTTTTTTTTATAGCTGGACTACTTTCCGCCAAAAAAAACAATGATGCAAAAATGCATCATGTGTCTCATATTGTGTCTCATAATACGTTTTATAGGGTACGATTGTGAAGCCTATTAGATAGCTTAAAATTGATTTTTTTTGTGAGAATAGCAAGGCAAGCATATCCGTAAAAGGATAATCGAAAAAATGATATAACTATGCGACAACTATAAAATAAACATTTGTTTAAAACATTTGTTTGAATTAACCTAAACGGATAACCTCGGCGATATTTGCGCAAAATAGAAAAAAAATCAAAAAAATGAAATTCAGGCAAAATAGTAAAAAGATCAAAAAAAATGAAATTGACATAAGCCTTTCGCAGAAGTTTTTTATATCACATCGTTTGATCAATTCTTTATCACTTGATAAAAAAGAGATTAACAAGCGTTAAAACTTAACAGGTGTTAAAAGTCCATTATATCCATCTTGACATAAGCCCTTATATCCATCTTGACATAAGCCCTTATATCCATCTTGACATAAGCCCTTATATCCATCTTGACATAAGCCCTTATATCCATCTTGACATAAGCCCTTATATCCATCTTGACATAAGCCCTTATATCCATCTTGACATAAGCCCTTATATCCATCTTGACATAAGCCCTTATATCCATCTTGACATAAGCCCTTATATCCATCTTGACATAAGCCCTTATATC